>SXGT01290067.1_pt1 | contig 40678 bp, 51 predicted proteins | sample 3176221 | NCBI WGS metagenome assembly SXGT01 (sample SAMN11356862, study PRJNA531348) | freshwater metagenome | isolation source: freshwater sample F1-120 | place: China: Fuxian Lake, Yuxi | collected 2017-12-25
GGATAGGACGGTGCAAGTAATCATGTTGCACGCTCCGACAAAGGCGCGTCCCGTAGCTCAAGAAGCCTCATGACCAACTTATGACCTGGCCGCTTTCCACGGCGCCCTGAACGAATCATCGACAGATAATTCGGCGAGCACCCGACATGCCGGGCAATCTCAACTTGAGAAAAGCCACGCGCTTTCAGTTCTTCGAGCAATTTCTGGGTTTCCATACACCATAAGCTAACAAATGTTATAGGCTAAAGCAAGCCAATTTTTTATGCGCTGATGATAACATTTGTTATTGACACCGCCATGAACATTTGTTATCGTCTTTTCCAACGGCGCCCGCCGCCAGCCGCACCCACAAGTGCGGCCAACCTATGTGCTGTAACCCAGGTGCAGCGACAGTTTGAGCAACAACCAAAAAGGTTCGACATGCAAATCACCCTTGATTTACTCAACGAGTACCGTGCGTGTAGCGCAGGAAAAGAATGGTTCGCCGTGGTATTTCCTAATGGTGGCGAATACCAAGCGGTCTTGGACGCGGCATGTGAAGACAACCAACCTGTTTGGGCCGAATGGCTTTTAAATAAAGCCGGCCCTGCAAAAACAGTTTTCAAAGCTAAGATATTAACAAATAAAAAGCATTTCGTTTTTGCGGGCAGTATCCGTATTTCGGAAAATATTTATATATCTGGCAAGTTAATATCCGGCTCTGGAATCCAGGCCGGCCATGGAATCCAGGCCGGCCATGGAATCCTAGCCGGCGAGGGAATCCAGGCCGGCCATGGAATCCTAGCCGGCCATGGAATCCAGGCCGGCCATGGAATCCTAGCCGGCTGGGGAATTGAGGCCGGAAATAAAATCAAGGCCGGCTTGGGAATCCTAGCCGGCGATGGAATCCTAGCCAGCAATGGAATCCAGGCCGGCTGGGGAATCGAGGCCGGCGAGGGAATCAAGGCTAGCCGGGGAATCAAGGCCGGCTCGGGAGTCCATGCCGGCTGGGGAATCGAAGCCGGCGATGAAATCGAGGCTAGCCGGGGAATCAAGGCCGGCTGGGGAATCAAGGCCGGCGATGGAATCAAGGCCGGCGAGGGAATCAAGGCAGGCGATGGAATCCAGGCCGGCTTGGGAATCGAAGCCGGCGATGAAATCGAGGCCGGCTTGGGAATGGGTATTTTTGCTGGATTATATATTAGAGTTTCTAATTGGACGGTGAAAGCTAAGGTTTTGGCAAAAACAAAGCCGGAAAACCTTATTAGCGGTTATTGGGCGGGTGAAGAAAATAAAAAGGCAGAACCATGCGAACCCTAGCCCACGTCAAGCTCAAGCAAGTGCTGGCTCAGGCGAACGCCCGCCAGGTTGTCGACGACCAATATTTCGCCCAGCGCCGCGCCGAGAAGATGAAAAACGCGCTGGACAACATCGAGTGCGAGGCCAACGCCCCACGCGGACCAGTCCACGCATTCAGCCATTTGGATAGCAACATCAAACTATGAACGCACAAATGAAACCAGAAACTGAACACGAAAGGCCCATCAGCGTCCTGTGTTGGGCTTGGTTGGACGCCAAGCGGAAGGAACAGGAAGCCAAGGATGCACGAGTCGCCATCGAGGGTCGGATCATTGAATCCCTAGGATTCTTGAAGCCGGAAGGCAGCCAGACCATTAAGGCCGAGGGCTTTAAGGTCGAGTTCAAATCCGGGTTCAGCTACAAGCTGGATCCCAAAAAATGGGAAGAGGTCATCGACCTGATTCCGGACGGCCTACGCCCGGTCAAGCTCAAGATCGAAGCCGATGAACCGGGGTGCCGGTTTCTACGCGAGAAAGAACCCGATCTGTGGAAGATCGCCGCCCAAGCCATTACCGCGACCCCGCAAAAAGTGGGCGTCAAGGTTTCCAGAATGGAGGATTGATCGATGGCGATTTCACTCTCAAGTCTCAGGCAGAACGAGCGCAAACCTCCCCGCATATTGATCTATGGCGGTGAAGGCTGCGGGAAAACCACATTCGCAATCTGCGAGCACGCCCCCAAGGTGCCGGAATCCCCGCCCGGCGCGGCCCGCCCCGGCGTGGTCGTTATTCAGACAGAGGACGGACTCGGCGACATTAATTGTCCCGCGTTCCCTCTATCGAAATCCTACGAGGAGATCGAGGAAGCCATGGGTGCCTTGTACTCGGAGGACCATGATTTCAACACCCTGGTGTTGGATTCATTGGATTGGCTGGAGCCGCTAGTCTGGAATTACACTTGCCGGCAGCATGGTTGGGAAAACCTGGAAACCCCTGGCTACGGTAAAGGCTACCTGGCCGCCGATGACGTTTGGCGCCGCTTTTTCAGTGGCATCAACGCCCTTCGGGATGAAAAGGGTATGACCATCATCCTGATCGCGCACCAGCAAATCGTTCGCATCGAAGATCCGGAACTTCCCGCTTACGATTCCGCCGACATCAAGCTTCACAAGCGGGCATCGGCCATCGCCAACGAATACACGGACGTAATTCTTCGAGCCACCATCAAGACGACCTTAACCCGTGATCCATCCGCCAAGAAAGCAGACAAGGACGCCCGCCAGCTTGCCGTTGGGACCGGCCAGCGCGTCATCACGACGCAGCCCCGTCCCGGCGCCAAGGCCAAGAATCGCTACCACCTGCCGGCCGAGCTACCGCTCGACTGGTCCGCTTTCGCCGCCGCGATGGCGGCATCCCTGAACCGAAAACCCGAATCCAACTAACGAGGAAACGAAAATGGCCGCATTAGGCTTTCAATTCAACGCGAACGAAGTCCCCCAAGAAGAGCGCGAGCTTTTACCCGCGGGGAATTACATGGTTCTGATCGAGAACTCGGAATTGGTGCAAACCAAGTCCGGCTCCGGAACCATGCTCAAGCTCGTTCTGAACGTGCTGGACGGACCATACCAGAATCGCAAGATTTTCTGGAACATCAACATCGTCAACCAGAATGACCTGGCCCAGCAAATCGGGCAGCGCCAACTGGCGCAACTCTGCCACGCGATCGGCAAGGTCACGATCCAGGATAGCGGCGAACTGCACTTGATCCCGTTTATCGCCCGCATCGCCGTCCGCCAGGACAAGTCCGGGCAGTACCAGGACCAGAACGAGGTTAAGGAAGCCAAGCCCGTGTCCGGCGCGCAAACTCCCGCCGCCTCTACCCTGCCGGCCGCGCAGCGCCCCGCGCCGCAACCGCCGCGCGCCCAGGCTCCCGCAGCCGCGGCGCCGGTTCCTCCCCGGCCGGCCGCCAATACCGCCAAACCGGCTTGGGTTAAGTAATCCCATGGCCGCGATACCCAAACCCGATAGCATCATAGACGCCATCGACCGGGCATTCGTGGCCAAGGCCGAACTCACCCCCAGGGGACATCTGGGGGCTTCGGTCCTTGGGAAGGAATGCGAGCGGCAGGCATGGTACGGCTTTCGCTGGGCGCTCATCGAAAACCAGTTCAGCGGGCGCATGTTGCGGTTGTTCGCCCGTGGCCAGCGCGAGGAAGAATGGTTCGCCACATTGCTCAAGCTGGCCGGGTGCGAGGTTCAACTGACCGATTCCAATGGTCAGCAGTTCCGGTTCTTCGAGCCAGAACTTGGTGGTCATTGCTCGGGAAGTCTGGACGGCATCGCCAGCGGCATCCCGGAAGCACCCGAGACCTTTCACGTCTTGGAGTTCAAAACCCACAACGCCAAGAGCTTCGCCAAATTGGTCAAGGATGGCGTCCAAAAGTCGAAGCCCGAGCATTTCGGCCAGATGCAGCTTTACATGCGCTGGACCGACTTGGACCGCGCGCTCTACTTGGCCGTCAACAAGGACGACGACAGCCTCTATGCCGAGCGCGTGGCCTACGATCCGGCCCACGCCGACACCTTGGTGAATAAGGCCCGTCGAGTAATCGAGGCCCAAACGCCGCCTTCCAGGTTGTCCGATGATCCGGCGTTCTTCACCTGCAAGTTCTGTGATTTCCACGGAATTTGCCACGGACGGGAACTGCCTTCCGTAACTTGCCGAACCTGCCTGCACAGTACCCCCGTGGTGGATACCACCGTGGACGCCAAGTGGCATTGCGCCAAGTGGGATGGCCATATCCCTATCGAGGAATCCCTCAAGGCCCAGCCCTGCCACCGCTATATCCCCGCGCTGATCCCATGGGCGGAAGCGGTGGACGCCACCGACGACGGCGACGTGCGCTACCTGATAGCCGATGGGCGCCAATTTATGAATGGAGAATCCCAAGGCGCCTACGCCTCCCCGGAATTGCGCGATGCCGACCCATCGCTTATCGGAAATCCAGAAGTAGAAGAGCTTCGCGCCAAGGCGGATGGCAGGTTCATTAAGGTTGCCGAAGCTTACGAATATTGCGATACCGAGGAAGAGGTTCCTTTCTGATGGCCAAAAAATCCAAAGCCGCGCGTCAGCGCGAGTATCACCAAACCAACAAGGAGAAGCTGCGCGAGCAACAGCGCGAGTACTATGCGGCCAACAAAGAGAAGGTGGCCGAGCAAAAGCGCGAGTACTATGCGGCCAACAAGGATAAAGTGGTCGAGCGCCAACGCGAGTATCGCCAAGCCAACAAGGAGAAGCTGCGCGAGCAACAGCGCGAGTACTATGCGGCCAACAAAGAGAAGGTGGCCGAGCAAAAGCGCGAGTACCGCGCGGCCAACAAAGAGAAGCTGGCCGAGCGTCAGCGCGAGTATCGCCAAGCCAACAAGGATAAAGTGGTCGAGCAAAAGCGCGAGCGTTACCAAGCCAACAAGGACAAAGTGGCCGAGCGCCAACGCGAGTATTACCAAACCAACAAGGAGAAGCTGGCCGAGCGCCAACGCGAGTATCGCCAAGCCAACAAGGATAAAGTGGTCGAGCGCCAACGCGAGTATCGCCAAGCCAACAAGGATAAAGTGGTCGAGCAAAAGCGCGAGCGTTACCAGGACAACGATATCCGCTTTGCCGTCGCCAAGGAAAAGGCCGAGCGCGAAGCCCGTATCAAGGCCATGCGGGAACGCAATGCCCGTGCCTCTACAAGGAAAAATGAGGTCATGTTATGAGTGGCGGGAATGTCAAAGTCACAAATGCTGGGCCGCGTACTGAAACATACTACATGAGCCAGGAAGAAGTCGCGCGCGCCTTGGGAGTGGATAGGCTTACCGTGCGCCGAGAAGAAAGAAGCGCTCTACGGAAGATCAAGGCGTTCATAACGATACTGAAAGAGCATGGATTCGATATGCAAGAGTTTCTGGAGGATTGAATGTTGGCTCTTCCTAACCACTTGATCGATCCCACCGGCCCTGGAAGCCGCCGCGCGGTTGCCGCACGCTCCATCGTCCGGGAGGACTAAATGAGCCTATCGCTTCGCCCATACCAGCAGCGAACCCTGGACGAACTCATGGCCTGGTTCGAGGGTACCCCCGAGGGCAACCCCATCGTGTCGGCCTGCGTCGGCGCCGGGAAGTCGGTCATGATTGCCGAACTTTGCCGGATGGCCGCGCGCGGATACCAGGATTACCGCTCTCGCGTATTGATTACGGTGCCGTCAAAGGAACTCCTTGAGCAGAACTACGCCAAGCTGGTAGCACTGGCGCCCGATCTTCGGATCGGCGTCGTGTCCGCCAGTGCGGGCCGCAAGGATACCGCCTTCGACAAGGATGTCGTCATCGCCACGCCGGGCTCCGTGGTCAAGCAGTCCGGCAACCTAGGCCGCCTCGATTTGATCCTGGTGGACGAGTGCCATCTGATTCCCACCAAGGATCAAGGCCAATACCGCGAACTCATCAAGGGCTGCCAGCAGTTCAATCGAGACTTGAGAGTCATCGGCTGGACGGGAAGTCCCTTTCGCGGTAACGGCGTCTGGCTCACTTCCGGCCAGGACCGGCTATTCACCGACATCGCCGCCCGCGTGACGCTGGATGAATTGCTGACTCAAGGGTTCCTCTCGCCGCTGACTCCGGGAGTGCCGAACCTGCAAATCTCCGGTGATGGCATCGCCGTGGACGCCAAGACCGGCGACTACCGCGTCAACGCCCTAGCCGAGAGGCTGGACCAGGCCGACATCGTGGAGCGAGTGGCCGAGGAAATTTGCCGCATGGGTGCCGACCGCAAGAAGTGGCTGGTGTTCGCGGTCACGGTCAAGCACGCCGAGCATTTGGCCCAAGCCATCCATCGTCGCGGTATTTCGGCAACCCATGTGTCCGGCGAGACCCCGAAGGCCGAGCGGGAACGGATCATCGCCGGATTCCGCCAGGGGCGGTTTCGTTGCCTGGTCAACGTCGCGGTACTGACCACCGGATTCGATGTGCCCGAGGTCGATTTGCTGGCCCTGGTGCGCAACACTAAGAGCCCCGTGCTCTACACGCAGATTGCCGGCCGCGCCATGCGAATAGCCGAGGGCAAAACCGACGCCCTGTGGCTCGACTTCACCGACACCACCCTAAATCTGGGGCCGGTAAACGAGATCAAGGGCCGAAACGAGCCCAAGCCACGAGAGGGCGATGTCTCCGCGCCGTTCAAGATTTGCTCTGAATGCGGCAAGAACAACCCCGCTGGCGCCCAAGTATGCGCCCATTGCGGGGATGCCTTCCCGGAACCAGACCGGAAGATGTACGGGCATGTGAATGGCGCCGACGTGCTGAGCGGGGCGACATTTGGCTACAAGGATATCCATGTCGCCCGCATGACCTATCGCAGCCACCAGTCCAAGCGCACCGACCAATTCATGCTCAAGGCCGAATATTGGTCTGGAATGCGCATGGTTTGCTCGGAATATATTTGCCTTGAGCATACCGGGTATGCGCGCCATAAGGCGGAGCGATGGTGGCGTGAACGCTACGCGGGGAAACTTGATTTGCCGGTCCCTTCGAGCGTGGTCCATGCGCTCGACATGGTGAATTGGCTCCGGGAGCCGAAGCGCATCACGGTCAAGTATGGCGGGAAATTTCCGGAGTTGATTGCGGCGAGATTCGATGAAAAGGAGGCGGCGTGACACTTCTCACCACCCCCCAAGCTGCTACCCGCCTCGCCGTAAGCCCCGCCACCATGCGGCGCCACCTTTCATTTTGAATAAAAAGTCTTGCAAAATAAATCAAGAAGGCTAGAATAAGAACCGTGGAAAGCAGAAACAGGAAAGAAACCTGGTAGCCAAGGATGGCCTGCCTATCATCAATCTAATAGGAGAACTAAAATAATCGTTCAACTTAGTGCTGAAAATAGTAATCAAAAAGAATCTTCTTTCCAAAATATGGAAGAAGCAGCGAAATACTGCCTAGAGAATCCAGATATGGGGATTACGCTCTATCCGGAAAATAACGAACCGGAATGGGATGCCCAAGAATGGCAGGCAACGCTTGAATACTATATGTAGGAATCATAAATAAATCCCCCGCCCCAGCGGGGGAAATAACCGGAGAAAACAAATGAAAACAATAATTTCTGAAAAGAAGATTTCCCCAAAAGCCGCCCTAGGAAAAATCTTTGAACACCTAGGATATCAATTCGAGTGGATCGCTGGAGCGTCCGGCTGTTACGCTCCATTGGAGCCGGCGGGATTCAATGAAATCGTCGCCGAATGGGCAGGCAGCGAAGCCTACGCGGGGTTCCCCGCGATCCATGATAAAGCGGCCTATGAGGGTAGTTGGCGTGCCCTTCCTGGAATCGCCGGCCGCTCTTGGCACGCCGGGATTTATTGGTTGGCGGATGAGGACGATCCGGATCGTCTGGCACCTGGCCGCCCCAGGTTTGTTTTGGCGAACCCGGCGGGTAGCCGGTCCCCAGCGGAGGAAACCTATCTGGTGATTCCGCCAGACTTTTCCGCCGAGCAACTCGCCAAGATTTGCGCGATGTGCGAATCCGCGAAAGGATGGTTTTGAATGGGGCCGCCGAATACCCACGGCGGCCCCCGCCCCGGTGCCGGACGCAAGGCCGGCCAGCCTGCCAAGTACCGCGCACAAAATCCCCACCGCCGGCAATCCATCACCATCCGGTTGCCGGCGGATATCATCCAGTATTTGAGCGAGTTCGGCCGATCCAAAGCTCGGGAAATTGAGGCGGCTTTGCGGGAGAGGATGGGAGAGCGCTGGAGCGGTTGAACTTCAATTGAGCGGACAGCCCACAGGGAAGTGGCCTATCTCAACCCACCCACAACCGCCGCCGGTAATCTCTCGGACGCCCGCCGCAACAATTCGGCCAGCGATCCGGCCGGAGCATTCTTCCGGTGATAAATATCTAGCACCTTTTGGAACTCAGCCGGATTCAGCAACGATTCATCCAACCGCATCGCATTACGGGATTTCCCCAGCGCATCGGCCGCGCGGAACACCGCCGCCAGGGAACCGCCATGCGGAACGGCGGCGCTCAAGCCCTGGTTTATCATCCCTGCGAAATTGGCCCCCGTATCGCTCCCCGTGGTAGCCCTGGCGCCGCTTTGCGCCCGCTCCATTGCATCCAGCACCGCGCGGGCATCATCCACAATCGCGCGGCCATCCGGTGAGAGGCGATCCCGCCAGCCGGCCTTACCGAGATTCTTGAAGGTTTTCCCCTTCTCGCGCACCGCCTGGCGAAACCGTCCCGGCGTGATGTTGGGAATGTCCCCCCCTGGCAGCGTGCCGGCCGCCCCGAACGTGTCCAGAATTTCCTGGAACGCGCGGCCCTCATCGATGGGTAGCATCCCGCGCCGGTAATCCTCAAGATATTTTGCCCACCGTCCCGCGCTGGCCTCGTCTAGCCCGGCATCGATGGCGTCTTTCAAGCGCTGCACAAGCAACCTCTCACCCTTTGCGGCGTTACTGAGCTTGTCAAAGCTGATGGTTTTTAAATCCAAGCTATCGCTTAAATCCTTGCGGAACTGGTACATATCCTCCGGCATCGCTTGAGCGGTAGGCGTTTCCTTCGGCATCGCCTTGCCGGCCGCCTTCTGTTCCTTGCGGAGCAGGACGGACACCAGATCATCCAGCCGTTGATTCAGCGCGTCCTCTGCGGATTGCGGCCCGCGCAGCAGGTTCCCGTAATCCGATTTCGCCGAACTCCACATCCGCGAGGGATCGGCCACACCCTTGGAAATGTCGTAAAGCACATCTTCGAGTTCATTGGTGTCTGGATTCGCCAGATAACCATGCTCATGCAGCCGCGCGGCCATATCCTCAAATCCCCGCCCCTGCATTTCGCCACCCGGCCCCCTCGCACGCCAAACCGGCCCGTAATTGGGATCGGGTTTGAACGCTTGCGTCATGGGATGCTCGCCAAATTCTTGCTTGTCGATCCCACCCAGCTTGCGGATAGCAGTCACCATATCATCGCGCTCAATATCCACATCCCGCGAGGGCGGTGCGTAGGTTCGCGCACCCCGGCCGGCGGCCCCGGTCGTAGCAATCGGCTCGCGCACTGTCGGGAATATGGCGCGCTCGGCCTCGCTCGCCAAGGTTTGCGCTTTACGACTCACCCGCACTCCGGGGTCCGTTCTGATTTGGTGAACTTCCAAGGCCAGCGGCCCGGTATAGGAATTCGGCGCCCCCAGGTGATTACGAGCGGCCAAAAACGCGGCTTCCCGGAGCGGGGCGGTATCGGCATTAAGCTGGTCAACCAGTGCGTTTGCCTCTTGATCCGGCAAACCACGTTCCAGCAGTGCGTTATAGATGGCCCGCTTATTTCCCACGTCCAGATCGAAAAACAGATCGCCATTCCGCACGCGAGCAGTTTTTTCCAGCGCCAGCAGGGCGCCATTGTCGGTCGCCATCCCCACGGAATACCGAACCCCAGGAATGCGGCTAGACGGCGGGGTAGGCGCGTGCGTCGGAAGATCGGGAGGCGGAACGCGGCCGCCGCCGCCTTCCCCAGCCATCCCGAATTTGCCCGCCATCCGTTGCCCGAGTTCCCGCGCGGCGCCGGCAGTCGGCGACACGATGGACCACGCGAGGCCCGCGCCTTCCAGCGCGGCCGGAATCGCGGCGCTCGCGATGGCTTGTGATCCGGTATTCGCAATGCGGTCCAGGCTGGTTTCGGCCGGTTCGATAAAGCCCAGCGAGCCGCCCACCATGGCATTCATCCCCGCACGCGGCAGGAATTTTGCCGGGGACGGCAACACCATGGATTCAGCGGCCGGAAGCAGGAACTCGCCAAACTTATCGATGATGGGCGCCTTCCGGGATTCTTCCACCAGTTTGCGCCCTTCGGCGTCTACCCCTTGCCGATACTCAGACCTCGGCGTCCCAAGTTCGCCGCTAACCGCTCGCGCAATATCGGAGCCTACTTGTTGAAGCCCGACAATCTGTTTCTTGGCCGCACGCTTGGCGCCCGCCGTGATATTGCCGGGATCGGAGGGTATTGGCGCGGAGGGTGGGAGATTAAGCAGCGTGGCAGGCGCCGAATCCTGATAATCCGTCCACACTTCGTTCTCGCTTTGAGCGGCTTGGCCTGGTGGCTGGTAATCGGTCCACACCTCGTCCGCTTGCATCCCCTCGCCCGGATAGTCGCGCGGCTGATCGGCAGCCATGGCCGAACCAACACCCACGGCACCCAAGATGCGATCAATGTAGTTGCGGGTTTCCTTGAATGGAGGCACACCCCCGAACTTATCCACATTCCCGGGCCCAGCATTGTAGGCCGCCAGCGCAAGCCGATCATTGCCGCGGTATTTTTGCAGCATGGCCGCCAGGTAATCGCGGGCAATCCGGCGTTGCTCGCGCGGCGAACTATCCCGCATGGGTGCCACACCGTACCCAGGATCGCGGGCAGTCGCCGGCATGGTTTGGCCGAGACCGAACGCGCCCTTCGGGCTGACCGCATTGGGATTCCCGCCAGATTCCTGTTGAATCAGCGCGGGTAACAACTCATCGGCACGCGCGGTGTAACCACTCATTGCGGAACCTCTCGCCAGTTGCCTTTATTACTTTGCTGCCACTTCATGCTGGGCCCGGCGGGGCGCGGCGGCTGCCCAGCGGGTGCAGCGGCGGGTTGCATGTGCGCATATTGCCTAGCCAACCGCCTAACCTCGCCGATAGCCATCAATTTTTGGTCCGTAGGCGTGGATGGATCGCCGATTTTTCCAGCCATGGCGCGATATAACTCAATATCCCGATCCGATTGTGGACCTTCCATGCGCGGCATCATGGCAATAATGCGCCCCTCGAGCACCTTGAGCGGCGCGTTTGCCGTGGCGCCCGTGGTGGACCGCCCGAAAAAGCCAGCCGCCTTATCCATCAAAGCCCCTGCACCGCTTCCAGTCGCCGCGCGGATCGCCTGATTTACATTTGCCGTCAGCGGATCATTGGGATCGCCAGTCCCCAACAAATCCAGCACCCGCCCAGAGTTGGCGCGATTTTTCACTTCCATTTCCAGTGCGGCTTTGGGCTGCGTGACCGGAGCGGCTGTGGGCGCCTGATTGCTCCCCGGCGCCGGCAACGTTACGGCCATTCCAGATTCAGGGGAGTATTCCTGTTTTGGCGGCGCGAACAACGGATTGCCGGCGTTCATCGCGGGCTGAGCCTGGGCGCCCGGAACCTTCGGAATCACAAACTGCCCCCGATCCGTGTTCACCACAGCGCTTTCCGGCGGCCGCTCGAAATCAGTCGGCGTGATTTGGCCCGTGCGGTCGGGGAACGCATAAAACACCTTACCATCCCGCATTATCGGAACTGGCGCAAAAACCCCTTGTTGCTGTTGCCTTGCCATCGCTGTCCGCTCTCGCGCGGCTTCCAGTTTGGCTTGAGCCTCCGCAAGCGTGATCCCCGCCGGGAAATCCAAAGACATAATTTCCCGAGAGCCTTCCTTTGACAGAGGATCAAACCCCGGACGTTCCGCGAGCAGCCGCAACCTTTCCGCCACCCTCCGCTTCCGCTGTTCCTCGCCTAGCCGGAATTCTTGCGCGGCCGCCTCGTTTTGGAATGCGCGGATTTTCGCGGCGTTGCCGAGCACATCGGCGAGGGAAAACTGTTGAACTTCGGGAATCGGCATTGCCATTACGGTTTCCCCCACAAGCCAAAGCCAAAGCTACCCATCGACAGCGGTGCGGATGTTCCGCCCAACGATGCCGGGGTTTGCCCCGCAGCAGCATTTACGGCATTTGATCCGGTCCCACCGCCGCCGCCGCCCAAGGCTTGCATCAGCGCAAAATTACTCAGTCCCGAGTTCACCGAGTTCCCGATATTCACCAGTCCCGCCGCGTTATTCTGCCCCTGTTGCAGCGCTAGATTAGCCTGGCTCGCGCCAGTCCCGCCCATAATGTCCGCGAGGGTTTGGCCGGACCCGTAAATCCATGAACCTTGCTGTTGCGCGGCATTCTGGCCGCCTTGCGCGAGTCCTTGCAGCAACCCGCCGCGTTGCGCGTTCGTCGCCAGGTTTTGTCCGAAAGCCGTGTTGTACTGGCCCAACTGCATTTGTCGGTTTTGAGAATTGGCGTCGTTCGCTTGCCAGAAATTCCCTAGCCCCATCTGGCGATTTTGCAGATCGCGGTTGAACCAGTTCCCGTATTCCTGGCTTGCAAGATTCGAGTTGTAGTTTTCCAGCGCCTTGAGCGTAGCACCGGACAGCAGCCCGCCCCCAGCCGCCGCCTGAGATTGAATCCCTTGCTGGCCTTGCTCGCGGCGCCACGCGTAATCCGGCGATTCCTGGAAATTGCCCTGTTGTAGCAGCGTGCGCGGGTCTTGGCCCCACTCCTGTTGATACTGATCCGGCGAGTATTGCCGCAGCATATCGGCCATGGATAGGTTGGTGCCGTTTTCGGCATTGAACTGCCCAAGGCTGTACTTTGGTTGATTGGCGAGCGCTTGCAGTTGCGGCAGCGCGGCGAGGCCGGCGTCCGCGTAAGGCTTGAGTCTGCGCGTGGCTTCGTAGGATTTGCGTTGCGCTTCGGCCGCCGCGAGTTGCGCGTAATACTGTTGAAGCTTTTGGGCTTTCGAGGCGGCCCGGTTCGACGCGCCACTAGCCGCCGCTGAGGTTCCCGCCGAGATACCCGCCCCTACTACCGTGGCACCCGCGATTAATGCGCCAGACATTTTTCGTACTCCTACAAAGGGATCGGAACGCCATCACGGCGGCCGTAAAATCAATTCAGTGCTGGAACCGGAACACCCAACTCAGCGGCGATTCTCACGTAGTCATCAGGTGTCCAAGCGGTGCCGAAAACTTCCGCTTCAAAATCAGCCCTATTGTCGCATTCAGTCGGATGGACCGTGACCCAAATCACCTCGTCATGGCATAGCACCATGCGCAGCGTGCCAGGCTTCGTGACAAAAACCTGTGGGGCCGCCATTTCAGTAATCCGATCATCCCCTTCGTAAATCGTGACCGAGCCTTTCAGGATGAGCGCAACATTTTCCTTTTTGTGGACGTAGGAAATCAGCGTGGACCCTGGCGGGGAAACAATCATCCGCACCCCCAGGCCCTTCGCGAAAATATGTTCAGTGGGAATCTCGAAACCACCCGCCTCCCGGTAAAAACGTGCGCGTTCCAAAATACCGTCCACCGCTTCCAGGTTCACGGAAACGGGGTTTTCTGGCTTCGTTACCAGCGGGTTATCACTCATCTTTATGGCGAAAAAATAGTATATGGCCCCGTAGGCACGGAAGCGGATCGCGCGATATCATCTATCCGGACCTCATCAATCCAGCCGTCCCACCACTGCGCGGCGGTGGTTCCGTTAACTGATCTAGCGCCAATGGTAATATATGGGGTAGCGACATGAGAGCCATATATAGCCCCGTTATTTTGAGCATTAGCCGCACTACCATCGATATATAGGTTCGTGTGCCCAAAGCCGCCGCCGGACCCATCATATACAGCCTGAACAATATGCCAGTTACCATCATTCCATGTCGCGGTCGAAGTTATACCGCTTGACCCATTGGTTAGTACTATATGACCAGAACTATCCATATATAACAATACTGGCTTTGAGAACGAACTATCAGTAGCACAAAAAATACGCGCCTGATTGATTACAGAATTGATTAGGAACCAGGCTTCAATAGTCCATGGCCCGGACCAATTAAACGAGGTAAGATTGCCATCAACCTTGCATCCGCCGCCGCTAGCAGTACCCTTCAATGATGCCGTTCCCCATTTTTTTGTTCCGGTATCCAACGTCCCGGTATATAAGGATAATGAATTATTACCTGTATCATCACCTAGCGTTGATTCGAGATGAGAAAGTAATATCATGTGGGCATTTGGAATCGCGCCCGGAGCATATAACCCATAACTAGCTGGTAACGCCATCATGCCATATTCCCCGCTATATAGTAATTAGCGTGACTGCCATCCGAATTCGCATAACACCAGATCGTCACCGCCGCGTATTGCCCCGCCGTCTTGGTTTGCGACGAATAAGCCGAGAACGCCGCGCCCGACGCCGCCGAGAACGTGACTTGGCCCGCGCCAGCTTGCAGTAGCGTGCAGCAGAACCCCACGGATAAACTATTCGGCAACGTCACCGTGATCGCGGAAGCGTTCGAGCATTCCACAATTTTTCCGGAATCCGATGCGGCCAGAGTGTACGTTGTTCCCGTTTGAGCGTTTCGGCCCGCGAGATACCCGTAAATCTCATTCGTGTCCGAAACCGTAATCCCCGTGGCCTGCACCGTAGCCCCACCCGTGCCGTCCGAGCGCAATAGTTGATTATCAGTAGCCCCCGTGGACCCGCCAAGGTAAGGCAGCGCGGGAATATCGCCAGCCACCAGCGCCCGGAAGGATGGTGTACCACTACTACCCGATGGCGCGGCCAACACGTAATGTTGAGTTTCGGATACCCACGAAGCGGACAGCGTGCCGGAAGCAGTCACGGGCGAACCGGACACCGAGAGCTCGCCCGGCAAGCTCAACCCCACCGACGTTACTGTTCCGCCGCCCGCCGATCCATTCGCCGCCGCCGTGATTCGGCCTTGCGCGTCTACCGTAAGATTCGTCAGCGTGTAGTTGCCCGGCGTGACCGCAGTATTCGCCAGGCTGACCGTTCCGGTCGTGGTAATTGGGCCGCCCGTCAAGCCGGTTCCCGTGGCCACGCTGGTCACGGTGCCGCCGCCGATTGTGGCGGATAAATCCCGGATATAAGCCACCATGGCGCTCAGCCAATCCGCCCACGCCTTCGGCAGCGTGCCGGACAGGATTGGAGGCTGACCGGGGAATTTAACGCTCAAGGAAGCCCCCGAACGATTAAATCCGCCAAGCGCACCCCGCCAATCTGATTTCCTTCCAGCGGATATTTTGCGCGGCGTTGCGCTGGCGTAAGATTCATGCGCTCTTGAACGGCGCGGGCTTCGGCTTCACCGGCACTATGCCAATAATTCATATCAAATGGGTCAGCTTGGGTATTAGGCGATGCTACATAACCACGCGCGAATCCTTCGCGCTGTTGTATCCCGTGCTGAATCTCATGTAATGCCAAACTGCGCATATTATCCGCATCCAATGAAGGATCAAATCGGTAAGTCCCGTTTGTATAATCGGCATCCCCACCATACAGGGATCGCATCGTATAAGCCCGTGACTTTTCTATATTTGGATATACTTCGTATAGTACTGGATGTTTTAGTGCATCCGACATTTTCGTTCGGTATTCACTAGGAATACCATCCTCATCAAAAAATTCTCGGTGATCTTTCCTTTTTAATGTTGCGGCAGTAATCCCTTTGCTTTTACTATCATCGATTTCAAACCGCCACTTCTTATCCCACGGCGCACGGAACCAGCCGGTTTGCTTCCATACTTCGGCCATCGGAGTTCCGGCCTGTTCCAGCGCCTCGGCAGCGGATAACGCGGCCTTATCGGCGGTTTTCGCGCCAATCCCGCCGAAGGTTTTCACGACACCCCGAGCAATCCCCTTGCCGGTATCGAATGCCTCGGCAAGCGACCCCGAAGGCATCAGCCATCCGACCGCTTTACTGATTTGCCCCGCCGGATCGTAGCCGCCCACCAAATTGCCAGCTTCGTCATAGGCCAGCGGTGTGCCTTCATCCATGCGTGGAAACATCGAGGCGGCAGTCTCGCCAGCCTGATCCAATGCACGCGCAAGAGAATAAAACCGCATCTTGGTTTTTCCGGGCGCGTTGGTTTGTGCATCTACCCGCGCACGATCCCGCCGCCGGGAATCTTCGGAAACGCCAGTCAGGAAATTCGCCAAGCTACTCATCCCAAATTCCCCGCCAACAAATATTGCCCCGGACTCACCGTAAACAGCGTGGCCGCCGCGTTGCGTCCAGCGAGCGAGAACTGCGACAAATACGAGCGCACACCCGCGCCAGAGCCGGCCTCAAACGTCACCGCGCCCACTGTTCCGGCGACCACCGTGGCGCACCAGGAGCATTGAATACCTAATCCATTTGGGCATGTCACCACACAACCATCGTCGTGCATGAAATACAAGATTTTTCCGGTATCGCTTGCGAGTAATGTATATGTAGATTCCAAAACCGGCTTAAAAAATGCGGTATACCCGCTTATTTCATTAGTATCAGATACAATTATCCCTGAATCATTAAGACTATCACCACCCGTACCATTCCACCGCACAACCGCATTATTTGTGCTGTTGCCGGTTGTTTGTATACGATTAGAGATTTGCGTTTGTAGTGTAGTGATTTGTGTTTCAGTAGCGTAATCAATACCCGGCTCACCGAGACGCACATAACCGGATTCGGATTTGAGTAGCCCGTCCGTAAACGTGGTTTGAGTTTGCGGTGTGATTTTACAGCCACCCGTTCCACCGCCATCCACGACTAGCGTCATTGGTTCGCTACCTCGTAATCGAGAAAAGCATTCAGCAGCACGACCTTGACTGGTTCAGTGACCGTCAGCTTGAACACCCAATCCCTAGCCATACCCAATTGCCGCCACTCGGCCCGGTAAAGCGGTTCCTCGATTGAACAAAAGTTCCTAACCATCCCCGCGCCGTACGTGTGCCCGCTGTTGCGGGAAATCTTGAGTGTGATTTGCGGTTTGCGTGTTGCCATCAAGCACCCCCCAGGGTAAGCACGGTTTTCGCGGCTGTGCTGATGTCGCCGCACGCATTCGTTACCGTGAGCGTGACCGTCCAATTTGCGTCCGCGCCCAGCGAATCCAGCACCAGCGTCGGACTGGCCGCCGCACTCGTGACCGTGATGAATGTGTCCGCCGTCGCGACCCAGGAATAAACGGCCGGCGTGCCCGTGCCCGTGTAAGCCAGATCAATCGAAAGCGGGGAGGCGCCGGATTCCGGCGACACGCTGAAATTGGCAACCATCGCGGGGCATGTGGTGACATCCTCACCCTCGGCATCTAGTCGAAAGCGGGAAACGATCATGCGGTTGAAGTCGTCCCCATCAAACAGATGCGGGAGGATGATTTCGCGCGTGAGCGCTACGCCCAACCCATCGAGGTTTGGCTCAGTGTAGCTTTCAGGATCGATGCTCATGATCCATCCGAGCGCGGTGCCGACCATGGGTTGCTGACTGTTCGCGGCAGCGGTGGATTCAATAGCGTCCGCCTCAACAGTGCCGGGAATAGGATTCAGCGTCACCGTGTTGTCCGTGGCATTCTGAGTAAATACCGCCGCATGGGTAGAGCAAATCACGGACAGCGCCCGCGTGAAATCCAGAGAACACAACCAGGTTGAGCCTGACACATACGAGCACGGCACATCCTCATGCGTCACGGTGGACGTGATCCCAGCCGTCGCCGGGCAACCGCTAAGGGAATCAATCCGCACCTGCCAGGTTCCCGTTACCGTAAACGGCACCGACACGCCAGCTACCGACACGGAATCCACGGATGTAATAATCGCGGGAGCCGTGATGTCATAAGTCAATCCAGACGATAAAACCAATGTACCCGCAGCAGGCCCGGACCCTGTTTGCACAACACACGTCACATTCGGCAGCGGCGAAGCCGCCCTAACCTGGCGCAGACCCAAATTGTAGGTATAGCTGGCCGATGAGCCATTCAGGCTTAGAGAGTCCACGGAAACCAGCGGATCGGTTCCAGGGATTAAATACGTTGTCCCGCTATCCCATGTCAGCGCTGGCGTGGAGGCATCGTTAGACTCAACATCGGCGGTCACATCGAAAAAATCGCCCAACAAAGTCACCGTGCCCAGCGATGGCGCCGAGTACCACCCTTCCACCGTGTCGCCGTCATACCGCACCGCAACGAACCCGCCCACCGGAGGCGAGGCAATACCCCATGTGGTATCAGCCAGCCATTCCGTGGAAAGCGTAGTCGGCGTCAGCCCCGAAAGGCCCGAGTAATTCACCGTGCAAGTAATCTGCGAAATATCCCGGCCCGGCGATTCCCATACCGACCACACACCGGAAGTCGCATCGTAAAGATAAGAAGCGGTTTCGAGGTTCAGCAAGTAGAAATCATGCCCCGAAATCCTGAACGTCGCCGAACTTGCGGCTTCGACCTGGTGATCGCGGCGGAACAGGTAATCAAGATCGGGAGGTGAGCACGGAACGGCCTCGTATCCTTGCAGTCGGCACACGGATCGCGCCCCGTTCGGCAAAGTTCCGACGAAGTAAAGCACCCCACCGACCAACTGCACCGTGTGCAAATCGTTCGCGGACAGCCCGAAATTGCCAGCGGTCCCGGCAATAGGTGCCCAAGGCGAATTCAGGTCGCCCGTCGATTGCCAGAATTCAGTGGTCCGCGTGCCGAACAGCACGAGAATCCCGCGATACGCGAAGCCCCGCGTCAATCTGTCGTAGCTGGATTCCGCCGTGGCGTAGCTCAACGCGTCCCACGCCGGAGGGGACGAGACGTTCGAGCCATCGTAAAGCGCGGACCAACCGAATCGGCCCGGATTCGCCGTCTGGTTCCACGGAATCACGAAGCGGCCATCGAGGAAGACGCACCAGTCCACGTTCCCGGTGATGAACGGAAGCGTGAATTGCTCGAACGTGTTGGCGCCCAGATGGTAGAGATTGATTTCCGGCGTCGAGAGCGCAATCAGGAGTTGCGCCCCATTGCACGCCATAATGACCGGCGATGTAATCGCGGCGTCCAGAACTTGCGTGATCGTCGCCGTGGTAGCGCCCCGGAAAACTTTTAGAACGGCATCAGCGCCCACGACACCCACGGCCGCCAGCGCATCGATACCCGAGAATACCGGAAGCAACCCCAAGACCGGCCCATCGAAACCCGGCGAAGCCATGGCGCCCCACCATTCAGTGAGGCCCGGCGTCGGGTAGGCGACCACCTTGGCTTTGTCGCCGCCGCCGGCATCGATGTCGAGATAGAAATTTTTCCGCGATTGCGCGGTGGCGTTGATGGATCGGCCGGCGACACCTGAACCCAGGAGGGAAATTTTAGGCATCCGTCACCAACCCTGATCCGAAAAAACGTTATACCTCGCCCCACCCCCACGCGACCGTAACGCCGGATCAACCGCCATCGTCACCGGGCGCACGTTCCGAGCCTTGATGAATCGCCGGCAGTCCTCGGCAACCCGCGCCGTGCTGGCTTTTTCGTCGCCAAGTCGGAGCGCGAGATTGTAGGTCAGCGCTTCCAGATACCCCGGCGGAAACGCGGCGGAATCGAAAATACCCTGGATTTCCGCGAGCGGCTTTTCGGAAACCAGCGTGATGGTTAGCGCGGAATTCGGAATTGGGTAAAACGTGATTTTCTGTAAGGGATAGTTGTTGTCCGGCCACGCAAGGCGGGGCGGATCAACCATCAAATTCTTGAGCGCGACGGCCGCGTAATCGTCATACCCAACCACCGGAACCGGCACATCGATGCCCCCGAACAGCACTCGGATATCGAGAATTTCAATCGGCCGAACCGTGTCCCAATCGCCGCCCGGCCCCATCAAATACGAAACTTGCCCGCAACACAGCGCGAATTGCTCGCGGACCACGGACGGCACCATTAACCCCTCGACGCTCCATGTATCGAGCATCATCCGCAGCGCGAACACCCCGTTTTCCCGGTCTAGCGCGGTAATCGCGTTGCCGTCCTTCGGGCCGCGCACGAGGCGATAGGCCGCGTCCACCACATCGAGTATTTGGGTATAACCAGGCGCGGGAGGCAGAATTGTGGCTGTCATATGGTTTCAGCGATCCCCGCCGCGTGCTTGAGTGAATCCGCCGCCAGCGCTTGCAGATCGGCGCCCACGGAAATCTGATAGGTTCCGCTTAGATCAATTGCCAGGTTAAGGAAAATTGCGCGATCCATGCCCACCGGCAAATCTACGTCGGTTGCCAACGTGGCCCAAGAGTAAAGCGGACACAGGCTTTGCACGGTCAACGTGCCGCCATAAGGGATCGGCTGCAGCCACAGTTCCCCGTTCGTCGGAGTCGGCCGGTAATGAGCGCACATCGGCCCGGAGGCTGGCGAGAACCGTCGAAGTTTCAGTTCCTCGGTTTTCGCCCACGACACCATGTCGATAGGCATTTCCCGGTTAGGCATCGGCCCCCAGGACACCCACGGGATCGATATCGGCCTGGTCATAGTCACATCCCCGCTTGGTCCCAGCGTGATCGGATTCGACCCGGTAGGCGCCACCGTTGTCAGTGTGGACACGCCCAAGGTTTCGATGCTTTCGGCCCATTGCTCCATCATGCGATTAAGCCGAAAGAGCGCGTCGGCGTATTCCTCATCCGTCATATCGGCGTCAGGTTGGAATACGCGCAACGCTTTCAGCGCCTCATCGATCAAGGTTTGCGCGGTAGCCATCAGCCAATACTCGCCTGTGGATAACTACCGCTTAACCACACCATCGCCGCGCCCGCGCCGACCGTGATAAGGCCCGTGGTGCCCACGCTGGCCCGTAATGCCCCGGAATCGGCATAAAGCAAGATTTCCATGTACTTCCCTGGTCTCGCCTCGGATGGCAGCGTCAAAAGGCTTTCCCCATCCACGGACACCCCTGTCCCTCGCTGCAATTCCCCACGGAAATAAACGATATTATTCCGAATGCAATATTTCGGCGCACCATAGGAGCTTGCGTCCGACACCCCGTTCCACGCCGCGTCGATATCCGTAAGCGCGGTCCATGCGGAGGCTTCGGAGGGCAAATCATCCGCCACCAGCGCCCGGAAATTCGGCTCGCCCGTGGACCCATTCGGCGAGGCAAACACCCGGTTCGCGGCCTCGCTCCCCCAAATCGATGCTTGCCCGATTGTCACGTCGGTAATCTGGCGCGTACCGATCCCGGCCCCGTCAATCGTCAGGGTGTAGTTGCCGGAAGCACAATAGAACTCGTAATACCCCGTGGTGTCGGTGATGCACCCGGTAATTTCGGTATTGCCGTCCGCGTCCGCGTAAATCGTCGCGGTGCCGGAGGGATAAAGGGAAACTGTGATGGTAGCGCCGGGAACCGGCCTGCCCTGATTATCTAGGATGGTGTCCCAGAATTTATAAAGAGTCATGCCTGGCGCCTCCCGGCGTGAATTGAAGCGGGCGTCCCTGCCCTAGGGGTATTCCTAAGAGGGTTTAGCCCTCAAACTTGGTTTTTGTGGACACGTTGTAGTTGCGCACCACATGGACCACGTAAACCTCGCTGGCCGTCGCGGTGATGCTCGCCGTGGTGCCGTTGTGAAACTGGATTGCTAACACATTAGCAGCGGAAACCCGCGCCGAGGGCACAGTCAGACCAGCCTGGAATGTGGGTTTATTCACACTCACCCAATCGCCAACCGACAGCCCCGTGACCGAGAACGTCACTTCCGACACCCCGGCCGCGCACGCACCAGGCGAAAGCGTCAGAGTGATAATTGCATTTTGCAGGGGGGCAACCTGCCCAGCGCTACCGACATTCGGAGCGGCCCCTTGCGATCTAATATCAGTCATATCCGTAATCCTCTAAACCTGTAATTCAGCGGAAACGGGCGAGTTTCCCCGCCCGCAACCCTTAGCCCGTCAAGCGCACCGCGAGTTCGGGGTAAATCGCCTTACCGCCCCAAAGAACATCCAAGCGGGTAATAAACTGATCCGTAACCGCGTTGTAGTAGTCCTTGATGAGTCGCACCGACAGCCCCGCCGCCTTCGATGCCGCGCGGGACGCATCCCCGTTGCCCTTCGGTAGCGGAAGATCGGCGCACGCCAGGGTGTAGGCGTTCTTGTGGAAAAACAGGTTTTGCGCGTATTGACTGGACGAATATCCCGAAACCACGGCGACCTGTGCGGCATCGGCGATGCCACCCGCCGAAGAGTACACATTCTGAAACGGCCCCGAGAAAATCGGGTACGGCAGAATTTGCACCGTGGTGTCCGACGCTCCGACATCCGTGCCCACCGTGCCGTTGCCGACCACGGTAAAGGTTTGGAGGCTTCCAGTGCTGGCGCGATTCTGTGGGTTGACCGCGTAAACGCCTTTCGAGGAAGTAGTCCCGAAGGTAATTACAGAGCCGACAGTCACAGTGCCGCCCAAGGCGTTGATAGTCACCGAGAACGGGGTAGTCGCATCGGTCTGTACCGTGTTCGAGGAGCCTTGGTTCGTGCCGTCCGTGCCATCAGCTACCAGCGCCGTCAACGTGCCGTTCGCGTGCGTGTACACGTTTTGGCTTCTCGCGAAATTGAACCCCAGCACGTTATCGCCAAGCGCACCCTTACGGAATTGCTGGCTGATAGTGCCACTCGGGTTGAACAACGAAGCCTGAGCCTGGACGATACCTGTATTCGTTGCTGGACTGATGACGGCGGCCCGCTGTTCGTCCATCGGGGTAGCCATTTCGTCCAACAACTGGCCGGCTTTCAGGATCGCGGTGATCGCTTGCGCGGAAGTCGGAGTGCCCACCAGTTCGCCCAGCGTTCCCCGGAATCCCCAAGTCGCCTTTGCCATCGCGGCGTAAAAGTCATAGTCGATCTTGTTCGCCAACTGAGCCATGGCCGGCTTGACGATGCGCGACGAAAACTCGTCCAAATCGAGCGCAAGGTCCGCGCTTGTAAAGCTCATCGCCACGTTATTTTGATTGGTCAGGGTCAACGGGACATAGGTTTCGGTGCTGGCCTGTGGATCAATCACCGGCCCGGACCCAACCACGTAGTGCGTAGGTTTCCGGATATTCACCGTGGCACCGATCTTGGCGCCGGATTGTGCGAACTGGTCGTCATACTGCCGGTTCACGGCAGCGGAAAACGTGAGTTCATTTTCGAGGACCGCGAGGCACTCTTGAGTGATTTTCGCGGTAGTCAGTAATTGATTCGACATAGTAAATCCCTCTAAGGGAATGTGCGAACCGGATACCCTTATTCGTCTCCCGACGAGATACCCGACCGGCTTGCGTTAATAACTATTTCGCCAAGCGCTTTGCGTCCCATTGCGCATTACGAATCCGCCGATATGCGTCGGCATCCCCACGTTCCGCAGCCGCATCCAAATCATGGAATCCCACCGGCTTACCGGCCGAACCTATCGGCGTCGGAGGCGGTGGAGCATTCGATTTCGGCGCGGGCGTCGGCGCGGGTTTCGCGCTGGCTTTCTCGGCGATCCGGCCAATCCGCATGGCAAGGGCTACAGGTTCCAATCCGATAAGGCTTTTCGCCTCATCGAGATTCTTCCCCAGGTAATGAATCACCTCGATTGCGTTATCCAGCCCCGCCACCATCGCGCCCAAACCGGGCTGATGGAATATTTCCGGTGTGTCCACGAGCGCTTGCTTAGCCGCCAGATAATCCGGTGCGGCTTTCGCGTATTCCTGCTCTTTCGCAATCAGGGTTTCCCTTTGCTTTTGCGCTTGGAGTTCCTGATAAATTCGTTCCCGTTCCAGAACTAGCCGGCGATCCGAGTATTGATCCCGCGCCGCCAGGTATTCCCCGATGGTTTGGTAATCATTGATGTCAGGCGGATCGTCACCTTCGTAAACGGGTTGCCTCGAGGTTTCCGGTTCGCCTTTGCCCCCTAAAGCGCGTTCCAAAAGCTCCTGTTGTTTCGCCAGCATCGACCGGGTTTCAGCCACCTCGCGGCGTGCCTCTTCCCGTGCCCTGACTAGCTCATCGATACGCTTTTGCACGCCCTTGGAAGGCTTGTGCTGTTCCGGTTCCTCCGGCTCAACTTCATCGGCGGGCGGTTCCGATGCGGTTTGTTCGCCCTCTGGCGCCGGTTCCTCGGGTTGCGGTTTCGGCAGCAGATCAAGCGCGGCTTGCTCAATATCGGCTTGCGTTGTCACCACAATCCTTGGGGCGGGGATTTCCTCCGTGATGGAGGGATTTACTGTGTCTAGCATAACGCCTCACGGCGGGATTAGCCCGGTTTAGCTAGCCGGTAAGCTTTATAGAGCCATTCTAATAAGAATTGGCTGAAATGCAATATTATGGCTGGGTATTGAGCCATGAAAACCTATGTTGGCCCTCATGCTCAACGAACCGCGAGGCGTCCAAATCTACATAGCTCGGAAAATCCAGTTTCCGAGCCTCATGGCAAAACCATTTATCGGCGCACTCGCCGGAAAACCACGGGATCGAAACCGGCCAATCCTCGAAAACTTGGCGCTTGATGAGCGTGAACCCCATCCCTAGGTGATCGGATTCGACCAGGCCCACGGAATCGTTATCTACCCGGATTTCCTCGCCCTGCAAGTCGTGGCAGATAAACCGGATCGGGAATAAGCGCTTCGGGTACGTGGCGCCGACAATCGGCTGATCGTGCGTCAGTATGTGGCTCAGCGCTTCCGGCCGGACGTTCATATCATCTTCCAGAAAGAGAATGTAATCGGCGCCCAGCGCTAGGGATTGCTCAACTAGCCACCGCTGGTTATGCGCCAGCACGCTCCCGGTGATCGAAAGGTAGGTCATGGATAAATCGTCGCCGACGATCTGGGCGTACTTACCTTGCCAGGCCAATAAGCCAAACAACGTGGTTGCATGGCAGGCATGGACCATCCCGGCTGTGGGCGTGCAAATCGCAATTTTCTTCATAGCATCCACATCAACAAGATTTCCTCTTCCTCGGCCTCGCGGGCTTCGAGTGCTTGCGCGGCCTCGGCGATGCGAGTAGCGTACCGACTGATTATTTCTTGGCTTTGGCGCGGTTTGGCCGTCGCCAGCTTTTCCCGCACCGCTTTCACAAGCTTCGGCGCCTCCGATTCAATCTCCCGCAAAATCGCCCGAACTTCATCTTCCTTAGCTTTCCGAATTTGCGCTTCGGTGACTTTTCGGCGCCGCGTCCAGTGATCTTCGCGGCCCGCGCCGCCTCCGGTTTGCGCTGGCGTGAACCCCGAGATTTCCGGGATATATCCGGTCTTGACGGCATGGCCCGCGACCGGCGCCACGTTTACCGATTCGGTTTGCGCAAGTGTCGGGATTTGCCCGGCTTTGGTTACGGCGCCCTTGATCGGGGAAACCGTGATGGCTTGGGCAATACTCGGGATGTTGCCGGATTTCAACACCGCGCCTTTACTTGGCGCGACGGTAATCGCCTGGATGATGCCAGGAATTTGCCCAGCTTTGGTTACGGCGCCCTTGGCCGGGCCGACCGTGATCGGTTGGACGATGCTGGGAACTTGCCCCGTTTTCGTGACCGCGCCCTTGGCTGGCGCCACGGTAGTTCCGGCGGATAACGGGAACCATAACTCTTGAGGCTTGGCTAATACCTGGTACGGGTCCGCGAACCAAGCCCGGCACATCGAGTCCGTCCACTCGGCGTCGAAAATCGCCAAGTAGTACATTTCTTCCGCGTCGGACGACAACCCCCACAGTACCAGATTGTTTGTGCTGGCAAGCGTGGTAATGGAGTTGGTAATCGAAGCGTTTGCGCCGATTTTCTGGCCGCGCCGCCAGATTTCACGGCCTTTCTTTGGTCCTGCAATAAAGATATAAGAATCCAGCGCGGTATCGAAGGATTGCCCGGAAACGCTATAGCGCCCCGCCGTCGGATAATCCCAATAAATGGTGCCGTCCGAATAAGGGCAGTGGAGATTTACTGCGTGAGTATCGTTGTCCCAAAAGATATTGGCGTTTCGTAGTGTGGTATCGACTTTCCGACGAATAAAACAAACCGTTGTGCGGTTGAGCGTCGGAAATATCTTGCCGGCATTCGTCGCCAGATTAATACTTTCCCCCGTACCATGCCCGACTACCGATGGCCCCAGGAAGCCAGCACGAGCGCTAGCGCCCGCACCCCTAACCGTCGCGTATTCCTTGAGTATTTGGTTATATGGTGTCAGCGACTCGAATAGAGTCAGTAACTTAATGCCACCCTGATACTGTACTAGGGTATTCGAGTAATCGACACCCAATAACCCAGGTAAAGGCGCGTAAACAGTCATTACGCAATACTAGCCACTTCGGAAATGAACGCCTCACAAGTAACCGTTTGGCCTGTATTGCCCGTTATCTCCACTTCCAAATGCAGTACCCCCCAAGGGATAACCCACGACCATTCCGACACGGCGTTATTACTGGTGCCCCCGCCGACTTGCGGGAAAATCGTTTTCCAAACCGATCCAGCGCTCGCGGCGGTTGGCGTAGTCCCTGTGTCGTGCGCCGCCAACACGTTCACGACGGCCTGAACCGTTGGCCCCGTTGCCCCGTTGGTCAATTTCGCGGTCAACACCCCGCCGAACACGGTGCGTAAATCCACGGTCCCCCGCGTGGTGGACCCCGCAGTATTGCTTGTGGCCGCCGCGATGAGGGTAGCAATTGCTTTAGTAGGCGTAGCCATATCAGCCGATTTCCACGTAGGTTAACCAGTTTTCCTTAGTCTGCCATTGCAAATCACCGTCCACCGCCGCCCCAGGGTTCGCGGCTATAGTGGCGTTCGACAGCATCAGAATCGCCAGTTGTTCACGGGTAATGGTCTGCATGTTCCGTAGCAGCCGGAGCGCGAAATTCTTGCTCGAGGTGTCGTAGATCGATGTACCGGCGTTGTTCGTCAGTTGCTCGCCGTTCACGAGCGCAGCGGCGATCCCCCAAGCCGCCGCTAAGCAACGGCCCTGGAAATCGGCATCTTGGGAGGCTTGATAAATTGAAAGCAGGCTCATGTTGGCACCTTATGGACTGGAAGTATCATCAAACCATCCGCCGGATGGGCAAGTAATGGTGAGCGTGTTCCCTGTAGTCGTGGCTGGCACATCGGCCGGCGTAGAATCACCCAGGAAATACCCAATCAAGGGGTTGGTTTTTCCATTGAACGTGCCGCTGATATACAAAACACCATACCGCCAGGCCGGAATAGACCCGCCCGAAGCGGTCCACGCCACGTTATCGGACGCGAACTTATACCCTTTCGTAATAGCCGTGCTTGCTAGTGTCGTCAGCGTTGCGCCGCCGCTCGTGTAGCCGTTCGCGGTGCTTAATTCGTTCGTGAGGTCGGCATACCGATAGTGCCCGGTCACACTGGCGTCCGGAGTATAGGTGGACGTGCAAAGCGCCATTTTGATGGTTGCGCCAACGATTTCCCCGATGTCGAGAATATCGTTGTTTTTCGAGTAAATCGTGACTGTTCCAGCGGCCATTTAAAGATTCCTCATTGAAGTGACACAGGCTCTTCGGAGCCATCCGCAAATTGCCGAATGCCGCCGATAAGCCGGTTCGTTTTGGGATCGCGTTTGGGCTTGATCCCCACCACGCGCTTGGATTCCATTTTCGCGGCCATATCAGCCAGTGCCGCTTTAAGTTCCTGCACCTGGCGCACTGATTCGGACTCGCCGGCTTCGGCCTTTTCAGCCTCGGCTTTCTTGGCTGATTCATCAGCCTCACGCTGAGCTTCGGCCCGCTCCATTTCCTCGATTCGGGATAGATGCTCAAGAATCTTGAGATCGAACTCGCGTTCCATGCGCTCATGTTCCAAGCCAAGCTTCCCGGTTTCAATTTCACTTGGCCCGGTGTCGGTAGGCGCGGGTTGAGCACGGGAGGCTTCAATTTGAGCCAGAGCTTGTAAGCGTTTCGTTTCCGCATCGAAGCGTTTGATTTCCAGTTCGGCCAACTTAGCTTGATCCTCCGCTTGCTTGGATTCCAAATCCTTGCTCATGCCTTGGATCGCCTGATCCAACTGTTGAATCATTTGCTGAGCCTGTTGCAATTGCTGTTGCGCGGCCAGCATTTGCGGCGTGACTGCCTCGTCCTGCCCCTCGGCTTGCTGAATCTGAGGGGGCAACATAGCCTTCATGCGGTCGGCGACTTGCTCGCTTCCGGGCGCATCCACATTCCGGAAAATAATATCCCCGGCGACCTGCAACAACGCCGGCATGGCCCGCACCATTTCCTGCCAGAAGTCGGCGGCTTCCTCGCGGCGCGACTGATACGACGGTCCCGACGAGCAATAAACATCATATCGCCCCAAGCTGAGGTTATAGATTTTCGTCACCTGACCCGTGCGTGGATCGATGGTTTTTTGCATCGGCACGGGTAAGCCCGGATCATGCCGCACATGATCGGAGTCGCCATCGTCGCCCACAATCCGCATCACCCGCGCGGTGTCGTAAATCGAGGGAATCCACGAAACGAGAATCCGACCAGCGTGCGCCATGGACTTTGCCGTATTGTCGGCAAAATGAGATGTTCCTTGCGCGGATTGCGCTTGCAACGACCGAATCGCGCGGCCCGACTGCGAAGCGGAATCAGCACCACCCACGGCGGGATCGTACATGCCCAGCGAGGCTTTCATGTCCTCCGCCGCTTGGCGCTCAGCTTCGGCGATGCCGGTGGGAATACCGGGGAACGGCTGGCGCGTCGGAGGCGGTAGAATCGCGCCGTGAATCTCAACGGGGCGGTATTCGAGAAACGGCACGTTGGAATTATTCGCGGCGGCCCAGGATTTTTCGTGCCCCTCGAAGCTACCCTCGGCACCGATCCAAGGCGCCTTGGTTTGCAACGCGATATGTTCCGCCTTGCTCGATTGCCAGAAGTTATAAAGCCGTTGCGAGTCCTTGCCCGAGCGGACAAGCCCTTGCACGTTGCGCCGGCCGTCCACCCAAAACTCTTCCCCATAAATGGGAATTATGGGAACCCAAGGAATCGGGAATTCCGTGGACTCCAAGATGGAATAGCCGCCAACTTTTGTCCATGCGCATGAGACCCGCTTCGACGCCCTCACGCGCTCCACAAGCGGCATTTCCTCGGGAGAGAGAACGTCCACCCATTGCGTTCGGCCATCCGCCAGCAAGGCAAGTTCCGCAGGCTTTTCCACCAACTCGAAGAACTCAGCAAGCCGCACATTATCTTTATCGGCCCAACGGTTCGTGTCGCCGATTCCCGCTTCCAGCCAGCCTTTTACATCCACATCGGGATAGTCCCGCTCGAACTGCGAACGCGGCACATCCTCGGCGATGATGGCCCATCGAGCGTCGGAGCCGTCCACCTGAACGGAATGTGGGTCGAAGTAAACCTTGAACGGATCGGGCAGCAGGCGGAAGGCAAGTTCCTGTTCCCAGGCATCGTCCGACACGTAGCGCGGTTGCAATGCGAAATACCCCAACCCCGTGTCAACCGCGAACTCGCAGGCTTTATCCACGGCGGAATCACCGTTGCTTGAGCGCTGGATATTGCGAATCACGCCTTGCAGGATTTCGGCGACGGCTTTGTCGCCCTGGTCATCGACCGGATGGCATTTGATACTAGGGGTATTGAGCTTGATTTGATTGATAACCGACGTGCGAAACTGTTTCAGCCGATTGATGGTCAACATCGGCCGTTCCTGGCCCGGTTGATTCCTCGCTTTCCGCGCATAATCCGGCCATTGATGCTCGCCACCCAGGCGCACAAACTTCAAATCATCTAGCCGTTCCGCCCGTTGTTCGGCTTCGGCTTCCTCGGCAAGCATGAAATATTCACGGATGCGCCGAAGCTTTTCTTCGTCTTGCTTTGCCATTGCGTCTCCCGACGTGAAGGCCCATTAAACTCGTTTATTCCATTCCGCTAAGGCATCGCAACGGGCTTGCTCTTCCCAAATCAAGGGATTCCCCGGACCCATTGTTTGGATTATCACTTCCGGAGCGCGAGCGCCACAGTTATCACAACATGCCACCCGCTCACGGAATGACATTTCGGCCTCAATCACGTTTACAAGAATTGACCCGCAAAACGGACAAGGCTTAATTTCCATTACCCCATCCAGCCCGCGCCAAATTCCAAAACCTTTGCCGATTGCTTCCGCTCTTTCGGCCATTTCAGGCTTAAATCCGGTTCCGCGATTCGCGCCAAGGCGTCTAGCCCATCATCATGCACTGGCACCGGGAATGCCTTGTATTCTTCCTCGATAAAGTCACGAATCAAATCCCGAGTATTCCCCGTATGGTCTGTATAGTGAAGCGTTCGAGGGAAATAAACCTTGTGCTGTTCAAATAATGGAATCAACCGCTTGATCCGGTCTGTTTTTGGAGTCTGGCCCGCTACCTCGATAATATCGAATCGGTAGTTTTCCTCACGCTGCACATACCGGATATGCTCAATATCGGCCATCAGCCCGTATTTCTCATACCGCACCTCGGTAGGCTGGTGAATACGATGCAGTCGCATCACGAGCGCGGCCCGCTGCGTGAGATTGAACCGATCCCGCACATAGTCCAGAATGTAATAATTGCCATCCGCGCCTAAACCAATTACCCACACCGCTGTGTAATCGTTTGTTTTCCGCTTCTCACTCGCGGCATCGACGAGGAAATACTTATTAGTTCCCTTACTCGCATCGCCATCATAATACCGAATCCAATCAACTTGAAATCCCTGGCTTTCATCGGCAATCGGATTTTGAAGCATTTGGCAAGAAAACACGTATGGCCCCATGTCCCGGCGTTTTTGGCTCAATAATTCGCGATTCAGCAGCACTGGCGCCCCCTCGACGCTACCATCTTCGGTAGCCGGATAAATGCGCGGTGTCGCCGTTCCCCGATTAAGAATTTCCCGGTATGTGTCCGCGAAATGGTAGCGTGTTCCAATAAATCTACGTATCCCACCATCGGCACCCAGGTTATAGCTCAATGCCAAGGCGTCCGTGGTTTTCTCGATCATTTCCGGAGTGGTACAACTTTCCCGCGTGACCACGTCGTCATACACCAGCAAAAAGAAATGTCGCCCGATTGGTTGGCCATCGACCAAGCCCCAGGCTTCCACCGTCGCCTCTTTCGGATTCGTGCGGCGCTTTACCACGATTCCGCCATCCTCGCTCCATTGCGGTGCTTGACGCGGATTTTCCCATAAAATATCTGGGAACAATTCCCGCAATACCGCATTACCCTCGAATTCCCGCTTAATCTGTCGCAAGAACCCTTTAGCGTTCGGCCTGGTATGCGAAAAAATCCCTACCGTTATCTCGCGCCCACCCCATACCGGAAGCGGGTTTTCGCCATGGCTCGCGAGGATATCCTGAATCGTTTTCGCAAACGTAATAACCGTCGATTTATAGTGTTCTCGCGCCCATAAATCTAAATACCCATTCGGCCCGGCTTCCACTTCCAGGCAGCGCTGAAACAGCCATTCCCGCTCGATATCCTCGCGGCCCAACACATACCGCAGAAGATAATATAAATCAGTCCGCGCCAGATGCCTCATCAGCGCTGGTAGTTCCCGCGTCTCGCATCGAATCCGCAAGTTCCGCAAGCGTTCCTGATAAACTGAAAGTAATAGCCGATTCGACTTGCACGGCATCGGAATTCTTATCACCTACGACAACATGTGTTTCCTTCATTCCCATTTGTGTCTTGCACCAGAAAATCAAAGCGGCGGTGTCACCATTTATCGCCTTCTGGAATAACGTGCGGCCTACTTGGGAATTAGCTTTTGCTTTACCTAAATCTAAATCTATTTGATAATAAGCATATAGTGTTTTTTCACTAATCCCCTCACCCACCAAACACGCTATCTGTGAATAAGGTACACCAAACCCGGCCAGGCTTTGCACAAGCTTTCTGGTTTCTTCGGTAGGTTTATGTCGCCTCACATCTTTGCCCTTTTATAGACTGGAAATCTCTGTTACAACCCTCTAAAACCGCCGTTTGTCCAGTAAATTCCTGCCACCGTTTCACGGCCATATCCACATACAACGGATTCAGTTCAATGGCATGACATGAACGCCCCGTCATTTCCGCCGCGATAATAGTAGTTCCCGAACCAGAAAACGGTTCATAAACTGCTTGGCCCGGACTTGAATTATTCTCGATTGGCCTTTTCATACATTCCACGGGTTTTTGCGTGGAATGGCCCGTGTCCGATTTTAAATGCTCGATAAACCAAACCGTGGATTGCTTGCGACCGCCCACATAATGGCCAACTTTGCCCTTTTTAACCACATATTCCGCAACCTCATGCTCAGGAACGAAATTCCAGTTTTCGTCACCGCCATCTTTAACGGAATAGAAGCATGGCTCATGCTGATGGTGATAATCGCCGCGCCCTATGGCAAAACGAGTTTTTACCCACACAATTTGCGCCCGAATCGGAAACCCAACACACGCCAGGGACTCAATAACCTTACCCGCCTGTGTGTCAGCGTGCCAAACATAAGCCACGTCCCCAGGGAATAACGCCCATGCCTCGCGCCAGTCCGCCCTATCGTCATTTATAACGGCACCAATAGCCCTTCCATCCGAGCGTAGCGCCTTATTCCGCCAATCCGCATTATATTCCACCCCATACGGTGGGTCCGTCACCATCAAATGCGGCTTGACGCCATTCAACGCCAGATCAACCACTCCCGCATCGGTGCAGTCCCCGCAGATCAAGCGATGCCGCCCCAGCAACCACACGTCCCCAAGCCTGGAAACCGCCTTTTCCTCAATCGGCGGCGCGGAATCCGGATCGGTCAGCCCCATCGCGCCAGCCGGAGCGAGTAAGTTATCAAGCGCATCCGAATCGAATCCGATCAAATCAAGATTGAAGCCATCAGAATTTAAATCCTGAACCTCGACCCGAAGTAGATCATTATCCCACCCAGCATTCGCGGCCAATTGGTTATCAGCGAGGATATAAGCCCGTTTTTGAGCTTCCGTCCAGCCCGTGGCGACCATGACGGGGATTTCCGTTATCCCCAACTTCCGAGCCGCGAGAACGCGCCCATGACCGGCTAATATTCCCCCGGCATCATCAATCAGTACGGGATTCGTCCAACCCCACTCGCGCATTGATGCCGCTATTTGCGCCACTTGCGCATCCGAATGCGTCCGAGCGTTCCGCGCATGGGGAATCAAATTATCGATAGGCCATCGCTCAATGGAATCCGCAGGCCAATTCACTTGCTCGGTCATCGTCGCCATTCCAAAAAACTCACGGGAACCCCATGCCAGCCAGCTTTCTTATCCGGCACGGATTCCCGTCGTTCCATGCGCGCCTCCAATCGTTCAATCCGATCTTCGAGCGCTTTTATCCTTTCCGCCGCGATGGGTAATATCCCCGGAGAAACCGTGGTGGCTATTTGGGAATACTGAGCCGTCAGGTAATCAATTTTCCCTTCCAGCTTCAAACCCCACTGGACACCGCCCCACAACATCCCCATCAGCACGACCACGCTTTGCACCGCAGGCAACCAGGCGAGCCAACCGCCGTTATTCCGGCGATCATCCAGTTGGTGCGGCGCCATCTTGCAACAACACCGCCATCGCGGCACAAGCAAACGAAATATCGCTGTAACCAGCCGCCGCCGCAGCAGCCGCCAGGCCAGCCCATGTCGAGCCTTCGCCCAACCTATGCCACAAGAACAGCGCAGCGTTTTTCATTGGATTAAGTCGCCATTTCAGCTTTCACAGCCGCCACGATTTCGGGCGACAACTCGCCGGCTTGGATCGCCGCAACAAAACCCATATCGTTCAAGTGCTGCAAGCAAGCCAGATAGGCCGCCTCATAAACCGCGACTTGGCCGGAAGTTAGTTCGCAGGCTACCAGTGCCCCAATCTCGGGATGCGGACGAGAAGCCTTGACCGAATCCTCTTCAACTTCAAACGAAATCGTCACTCGCATATTAGTAACTCCCAATGTTGTGAAATGCGATTGTAGCGCAAATAAACGGAAGATATAACGACGAGCTTTTTTATACCGAAATCTTCCTTGCAATCGTAACTTGCTACGCTATACTAATCATCAAGGGCAGCCAATCACGAGCAGCCCACCAACCGGAGAAGAACATGAACGCACTAGCTATCAACCCGAAAACCAAAAACCCGACTTTGCTTTTAACTGCAAACGGCGACATCGTAAACGCAGCAGGCGCCTACGTGCATACATTCCAAGCCCGCGCCGAAATATGCGGAAATTTCGCAGGCGAGCCGACTAAACTAGCGCTGGAAGAAGGAATTATTCGCAAAAACTGGCCTTACCTGCTTTGGAATGAAACCAAAGCAGAATTCACGCACCGGCTGGCGCAAACAGCCATGATCGCCACATGAGCGCCGCCGACCCCACCATCCGGGAGCGCATGGCGCGCTTCCGGGAGAAGCAAGCCAAGGAAGGCTTGCAACAGGTGAATATTTACGTGCCCAAGGAGCGGGTGCGCGAGATTAAAGAAATCGCCGCACGAATGCGGGAAGAATACACCCCCCATAAGTAGCCCGACTTATGGGGGGCAACAGAAACCTCGCTATGCCCCGCCACTCGCGGGGCTTTTTTTGTTCCCCGCTCACGGCCATTTCCACATCCCAGCACCCGGCCATCCTTTGCATATTCGCGCATGAGTTCTAGCGCCCGCTGGATACCCTCGCTTTCATAATTCTCCCAGCGCATGCCGCGCCATATCCAAAATCTTGCTCTGGATTGATCGCCCGAACGCTTCCGGCGTCAACACCCACAGCGCGAATTCCCGCAACCGCCGAGCGCTGGCGTCTTGCCGATGCAGCCGTTCCCGCAAATTTTCCAGTTCGCGCAAAGCCCGGTGTAGTTCGGCCTGCATCTTCGTGGATTCCGCGCCGTGCTCGCGGAGGGCGGCACGCAGGATTTCAAGCTCGTCAGTCACATCGCCCCCCCCTTAATTTGTCGCCGATTTTGTCCGGCATTTCGCTATTACTGGCGCGGCTTTGCGCCGTTTCTGGTCTCGCAAAATGTCGCCGCACCGGGATTCCCTATGTAGCACACGCTCAACGTCATACAGCGCCGCGTGACCCTCGATAGCCTGATCCCGCATGACTTCCAGGGTTCTAGCCATGCCCTCGCGATAGCCGGCGTTGTAGGCTTCCTCGGCGAGCTTGGCCGATGCGCGGGAAAAACCTAGGCAGCGGTAGGATTCCCACCATTCGAGGAAATTCAAGACCAGTCCCCCTCATGCAGGATCGTCAACACAATCACTTGGATGGCCGCCAGCAGGAGCACCATCCACAGCGGAACCCCCGCCCACGCGAATACCCACCCTAAACCCATCAAAAACATGGTATTCATGTCGATGGCTCACGGGATAACTGGCTCAGCGCCACCCACAATGCGACCGCGAACGCCTGGCGGTAGGTCCACAAGTTGATCGGCGGTATTTTTGGCTTCATTCCAACCCCCACCCCTTGCGCCGATCCGCCGCGATGCGCTTCCAGCGTTGGTTTTGCCTGTGAAGGCGCAGCGCCGTGGCACCCACCAGTAAGGCCAGCCAGAGCGTGAACAAAAGGCCGAATATTTGATCGTGAGTCATAGTTCCTCCCATTCCACTACCAGTAAACCATCCGCAGCCGGCACGCCGCGCCTGACGCGAATATCCACGACCTGTTTGTCGTTCGCGTAAGCCAAGCCCTGGAGCGCGTCCTCGGCAAGCTTGATGCAGTTCGACAGATCAATCCCCGCCCCCGCCTTGCGTCCGAGCTTGTTCAGTGCCGGCGGATGCAGAATCATCGACAAGGCGATGGAGCCGGTCAATGGCGCGCCTATCGCCCCGGCTTTCGCCAGCACGAAAACGGCCCGCTTGAACGCCTTGGCCTCGTCGCTCATTACGATTCGGTTCCCCGCCTTGCGCCATATCCTGTTCGTGGATGGAGGGTAGGGGAGCACCAGTCGCTTCATGCTCAAATCCCGCTCGCGTTAAGGATCAAATGATGGCTGGCCCGGCTACAGGCCACGTACAGGCATTGCAGAGCTTCGGCCTTATTGGGATTCTTCCAAATGTTCAGCGCGTCCACGAACACGTTCTCGAACGTCGATCCTTGGCTCTTGTGGGCGGTCATCGCGTAGGCCGGCCTGATTTTTGCGAAGGATTCCCGCAAAGCCCAATAAGAAAACCACGAGCCAGATCCGTCTTTCGCCTTCGCCTTGGCCGCGCGATCCCGTAACAGCGCGTCGTGGACGCTGGTTCCGAATTTGTCCAGGGTCCACAGCGCCACGTTAACCCCGCTTTCAAGCTCCACCGTCACTATCCACGCTTGGATTTCCGGGTACAGGGGATGCGGAGCCTTTTCGGGAGTGCCGCGGATGAATCCCTCGGTCTCGGTGGATACCACGATGTCGCCTTCATAGGTATTTTCGTTGCCAATCACGGAACGCGACAGAGCAGGGTTCGAAAACACCACCGGCTCGCCATCGGCAAATGGGGTCTGCAATCCTGGATAGCGGAATTCCTGAATCATCCGGTTGTAGCCTTCCACGGTTAAGTTGGTCCACGCCACGATGCGAAACCTGTCGGGGTTATCGTCGAAGTTCTCATGGCTGAACGCCACCGGCATATATTCTTGAAAATATGCGCCCGCCATCACATGCAATCCGATCTCGCCGTGGTCTTCGCACTGAGGAATCACCAATGGCAACCGATACCCCCCGGTCTCCATCATTTCCCGGATGTCGGTGCAAAGCCCCAGAATCGGATTTTCGCCGCGCTGCCGCATAACTTGGGTAAGGGTGGCCCCGTCTATTTCCAGCGTCGGTGAATGGTTTTCACCAACGGGTGGGAGTTGGGCAGGATCTCCCATAAAGATGAACTTGACGTGGTGCCGCTCGGAGGTTTGTTCGATATAGCGGAATAAGTCTTTACCGATCATGGAGCACTCGTCTACCACCACAACCTTGAAATCCCGCACGCTCTCCTTGCCTTTGGGGTCTCGTGCTATCTTTTCTTGCTCCTGGACACGTTCCACCTTGAGCGATAATAGGCTGTGAATGGTGGCACACCTGATGCCGATCCCGTTGCGCCGAGCCATGGCGGAAAGCACCTTTACCGCCTTGTGTGTCGGCGCGGAAAACGCCACCGGCTTACCCATTTCCTGGAGGATGGGGACAAGCTGTTGAATTGTGCTGGTCTTGCCCGTGCCCGCGTACCCTTGCAAGGTAAAAGCCCATTCACTGCCCTGGATGAACTCCACCATGGCGCCCATTGCTGCCTTTTGCTGTGGATTAAGTACAATCTTATTTGCCATATAGCCCTCCTATTCAGGTTTTATGGTTAAACCCGGCCAGCGTGGCGCGCTGACTGGGTTTTTTATTGCCCCGCTTTTAAAGTGGGGACAAGTGGGGACGACCTGTCCCCACTTTTGTCCACGCCTCAAACCCGCGCCAGCCGTGGCTTTGAGCCAAAGTGTGGACATGGGGACGCTTTAACTTGGATTTACATTTCTTATATAGGGTGGAGTCGGCTGTCCCCGCGTCCCCACTTTGGCTGTATCCCGCGCCAGCCGTGGATTTGAACCGTGGACATTGTTTGTCCCCACTTGTCCCCGGTTGTCCCCGCTTTTGAGAGTTCATAGAGCCACCTGCGTCGAAGCCTTTACCACGTACTTGGAGGCCACGAAGCGCTTGCCGCGCCGCTTTCCTTCGGGGTCTCCCTCTATGATGTCGCCGTCCTGCATCAGTCTATCCAGTAACTTTTTCTTGTCTTCCGGACTCATTGACTTAAATCCTCGGACGGCGTGGACAATTTCCCGCTGGGTCAAGCCGAACTTTCCGGCATCCACAAGTTTCACCAACACCTTCTGCCCCACGTCCGCAGCCCCCTCGTTATCCATGATCCCGATGCGCTCGATGGCTACTCCCGCGTGGTAGGCCACAAACCCGGCGCACCACTCCATAATCCACGGGGAAACCACTGGATGAGATGGGTCGCACCACGCCGCCAGTGCCACGGCTATCCTCCGCATAGTGGTTTTGGCTCCGTGGATAAGCGGACGAAGCGCCCTACGGTCGGTGATAGCATTCAGGCCGGCGTCGTAGCGAACCAGGTCCACATCGAAGTGGACCGGAATCATTAGTGGGCGCATCTCGGCGGAATCCGTGAATATGGCGGACAGCGGACTATCCATTTCGTGCTCGCCCAGCTTCCCCATCCCGCGCAGCGTTCGGACGTGCTCCACGAGCCAAACCGGGGCGCGCGATGGAACCGGAGGCGAGTCAACCGCGCCGTCCGGATGGCAATAGATGGCGAACATGGACTCGGTGGCTCCACGTCCTATTTCCGAGCTTTTCCCCAGCAATTCCCATCCGTCCATGGACATCGCAGCCAACATGGACAGGGAAGGATTTCTAATCACGGGCTGGTCGTCGGTGGCGATGGCCTTCAAACCGAACTCATCAGCCCCGTCGATTTGCAGGTCTCGGCGCAAATAGATGTCGGACAGGATGTTAAGCACTTGCTCGGTCGTACCGGAGGGCTGGCGACGGGCGAATCTGAGAAGGGTTTCCCACTCACTGGTGAGATAGAGCGTGGACGGAGAGCGAAAAAGGGTTTTGTACAGCGCTCCAGGTCCTCCGAACCTCGTGGCCCTCACTGTTCGGCGAAGCCCGGAGTCCGAAAGGATGGATTCCACGCCCAAGAGTGCGTACCTGATCTCGTTTACGCTGTCCGCAGTCAGGGCTATATATAGATTCGCGGGCGATCCCTCCGTCCCGACGTAGCGCCTTGCGGCCGCGTGCCCTGCCAGAGCCAGCGCGGCGGCTAGCGAAGCCTCTAAGTGATGGTATCCCCCCATTGAAGACAGTAGCGCCGCCGTTTCCTCGATCATCGGCACGGGACACCGCCCGTATCCGCGAATGATTTCAGCGTCCTCCACGGTGACGGGAATACCGTTGTCCATGCGGTCAATGATTTGCGCAACGATGGCGTCAACCGCTTTGTCCGCTTTGTCCGCTTTGCCCTTCCACCCGTTCTCCCGCGCCCAAAAGAAGATACTCTCCCGGTGCAGGCTGGAATTTTTCCGGCGGGAAAATGATAGCCACACCCGCGCCTGGTCCTTCGCGTCGAACTTATCGGCGCCCTTACCCAGGCACGACCACCACTCCCAAAATTTGTATCCAAGCCCCTCGGGATTCGGGTCGAGCATGTGAAGGACCATGCCGACCTTGAGCCAGTCGTCCCGCTCCCAATTCGGGATGGCCGCGAGCGCGTCCCGGAATTCCGCCTGGCCATCCTCGCCCATCCACTCGAAGCCCGGCGCATCGGAATCTATCGCGGGGCAAGCAGCCACTCGCGGCGTAGCGGCTTGCGGGACAACCCAAGCCGGTAATTCGGACGGTATGTCGCCATCGAGCGGGCCGCCATCCAGCCATTCGTAATCGCCAATCGTGCGCGACGGTTCAGCGAGGATATAGCCGCGGTGCTTGCCATCAATACCAGCGCCAAACTTGCCGGGGAAAACCATTGTGGGAGAGCAAGCGAACACAAAATGTTCGCCACCCGAACCAGTGCGTTGGTGCCAGCCGGAAGTAATCGGGCCATGTTCGGTCTCCAGCTTTTCAAGGGTCGCGTCGCCGCCGTTGCGGGGATCCACGTCAATGGCGCACAGGAAAGAGGGTTCCAGGGATATTCCGAGATTCGCATCCGGGAACGCGGAAAACCACGCGCGAAGCTTCGCTTCATCCGTCGTGGCATCAAGATGGCCCCGTGGAGCCAGCGTGTTCAAGGGATGCTTGCCGGGAGAAACGCAGTCGGCCCGGCCACAAGCGCACGAGCCATCCTCGCGCAACCACCAGATCGGCAACACATGAATGCCAAGCTCGGCATAGCGGAGGGCGTAATCGATTCGGATCATGCCCCGCCACCAAGGAGCCACCCCAGCGCGGAGCCAATCCTCGAAAGCGCGCTAGCCTTGGGCAGTGGGTCGGGGATCGCCAGCGGCTCCCTAACAGGCAGATAGGCCCGGCAATTCGCGCCATCTTCGGGATAGCCTGGGCGGTTGATCTCGCAGCGTGCGTGGCCGGAGTGCCAGCAGGATGCGCAGGGATAATCAAATGGATTCATACGCACAAACCCCTACGCATACCTATTCCGTGCCTTGAATGTGTATATAAATTCCATGGTCCATGCGGGTTTTTCCGTTGTTTTTGCGAAAAAACTGGCCGGTGAGTTTCCCGGCCAGAGCTTCGGAGGAAGAAAACATGCCGCCGTAATTACCGCCACGGACGCGGGCGGGGATAAATGGGCCGCCGCCTACAGCAACGACGGCCCGATGGTGAGGCAATCCAGCGCGCCTTCCCCTCCCCCAGAATCGAATAGGCTGGAATGCGGGGCCAGATTGCTTTCGGCCGGTTTATCCGGGGCGGCCCCACCCCGTGACTCACTGAGAAGTATCCTGGCCGCTTAGTCGGTAAAACACAAGCCAAACCGCCGCGCGGTTTGAGGACACTTGTCGGTAAGTGCTGGATTCATCCAAGAGCAAAGGGGGGGGTTGGCTCTCGGATCGGTTCCAGCAAACCGGGATTAGTTGGTGCACCCCCATAGCCAGTAACCGGCGACCGCGACAATCGCGGCGCAGACCAGTAACAGCGCGGCCTGGTCATCGCCAAATCCAACTTGGCGGTTTTCGCCGTAAAGCCAGATTAGGCAAATGAAAAGCATGGATAGGACGGTGCAAGTAATCATGTTGCACGCTCCGACAAAGGCGCGTCCCGTAGCTCAAGAAGCCTCATGACCAACTTATGACCTGGCCGCTTTCCACGGCGCCCTGAACGAATCATCGACAGATAATTCGGCGAGCAC
>SXGT01163360.1_pt1 | contig 40647 bp, 19 predicted proteins | sample 3176221 | NCBI WGS metagenome assembly SXGT01 (sample SAMN11356862, study PRJNA531348) | freshwater metagenome | isolation source: freshwater sample F1-120 | place: China: Fuxian Lake, Yuxi | collected 2017-12-25
CCTGCGCCGCGACGGCCTCGGAGGCCGCGCCGGCGGAGCTGCCCAGCGACGCCCAGAGGGTCGCCACGGCGCCAGCGTGCGCCTCAGCGTCCGCGCTCGCGGAGACGGCGGCGCTCGCCGACGTCACCGCAGCTGCCGAGAGCCCAAACGAGCTCTGCAGCGTGGTCTGCGCCGCCACCACCCCCTGCGCCATCGCGTCGGCGTCCGCCTGATTCCCCAGCACGACCGCCGCAGCGCTCTCCGATACGAACGTCGCCACCAGCCCGGGAGCCACGGCCTCACCCTGGCCCCAGGCCGCCAAGGTCACGAGCGCCTCACCCGAGCCCTCGACGGACAGCGCCGCTTCGCCCGCGGCATCGACGAACCCAGCGCCGACAACGCGTCCCTGCGCGTCCAACGCCTCCACGAGCATCACGCCGTCGGCCGCCGCGAGCTCGGCCTTCCCTCCCGACACGTCCACCGTCTGCACTGCGGTCAACTGGCCGCTCGCGTCCACAGTGCTGAGGCGCACGCTCGTAGCTGCCGCCAGCGCGGCCTTCGCTCCCTCCGCATCGGCCAGGCCGGCCGCTCCCGCGTGGCCCCACGCCGCCACGTCGAGCGTCACGCTCACCACGCTGCCCACGTCGACCAGGGCCCCGAGGTCCAGGAGCAGCGTCGTTCCGCCGGTCGAGGCCGTAGCGCCCGCCTCGAAGGCCGCCTCGACCGCAGCGCTCGCGCCCGCGTCCGCCGTGGCTTCGGCCGCCGCCGTCAACGCGCCATGGAACTGCGCGAAGGCCGCCCCGACCGCCTCGGCGTTGGCGGTGGCGTTGAGCGCCACCGCCAGTGTGGCTCGTGCCTCCAGCGCCGCGTCGAAGCCGGCCTCCACAGCGGCCTTCGCGTCGGCGTCGATCCCGGCGCTGACGTCGGCCAGCACCGATCCCTCACCCGCGAGCGCGGCCGCCAGGGAGGCCCACGCCCCGGCGACCGCGCTCGCGTCCGCTGCGCCCGAGAGGTCGGACGTAAACGCGGAGAACGCCGCGTCCGCCCGAGCCTCAACCTCCGCCTCGAGCGCTGCGCTCAGCGACGCGTGCAGCGGCTGCGCCGACAGCCACGCCGCGACGGCTGCCGTCGCCGCCCCGTCGCTCCCTGCCGCCTGCGCGTAGCCCGCCGCCGCCGCTGCCTGCGCTTGAAGGGCAACCGTCGCGCCGGTCGCCGTCTGGATGCTGGTGGTCGCGTTCATCGCGAACGCCGCGTAGACCTCGGCGGTCGTGGCCTCGCCCGCCGCGTCCCGCGTGTTGACGGTGCCAGTGAGCGCCGCCCACCCCTCGGCGCGGGCCGCCGACAGGGCCTGCGCGTCAACGGTGACGCCAGCCTCGGCCAGCGTGGCCAGCTCGGCCGTCTGCGCCGCCCAAAGCGACGCCGCCAGCTCGGCGCCGGAGGCCTCGGCCGCCATGTCCGCAGTGAGCCGCGTCATGAGGCCGATCGTGTCGATCTCTTCCGGCGCGTGGCCAGCTGCGACAAGGGCCACGTAGGCGTCGGCCTCCGCTGTGGTCTCGGCGCTGATCGGCATCGCCGCTTCCCCGCCCGGCGGGACCAGGGCGCTACCAACTTCCTGCCCGCTCTCGTCCGCGACCGTGACGACCAGCGGCTCGTCGGACGGGACGCCTTCGAACGCGTATGTGCCATCGTCGTCAACCGTCTCCTTGGCGATGACCTCGCCCTTGCCGCTGGCCGACACCGTGGCGACCTCAGCCGCCATCGGTCCGTCCTCCGCTTTTGAGGGCTTCGGCTCCTCGGTCAGGTACTGGCTCCCCTCGTAGTGTCCGAGTCCGCCGCTGAGTTGGCCCAGCTTGCCCGGCTCTCCCCCACCGTCAGCGCCGGCGCCCGAGTCCGCTCCGTCGCCGCTGTCCGAGCCGGAGTCGGCGCCCGACGTGGGGCCGGCCTCGCTGGTCGCCTGACCGCTTCCGCAGGCGGCGGTCAGCGTGAGCGCGGCGTAACCGGCGGACAGCGCCGTCTGCCGCAACCAAGACATCGTTCGTAGGTTTCGCATGGGATCTCCTTGTGTGTTGCCGCGCATCGCGGCGAGACCCCGCCATCGCACGGCGCGTGCCGCATCCCCGCTGACCGGTGCGGGAGCCTAGATTCGGCCTAGCTCGTTGTTTTTGAGTGAGTGGTGGGTGCCGGGTGCCGCGGCGGGCGATCGTCCCAGGGGCACCTACATGTCCCGTCCAAGTGGGGCGCCAGTGTCCCCTCATCCGCCCGAACGCGCGGGGCCGCCGGGGGGCGCGACGCGCCACGGCACGCTGCCGGGAGGACCCTCACGGTCCGGTGGGGCAGCTCGGCGCGGGGCCCGCGCAGCGGATGTCCATCGGTCTCCAGATCAGCGACGGGAGGCCTTGAACCCTCGGCTGAGTAGGTTCTGGGACCTCACCTCCGAGTGGTGAAGTCGCCGGGGTCAGGCGTCAAGTACGAGGTCGCTGCGGGGGTAGCTGTTGCAGAGGGTTACGCGGCCGGCGGGCAAGCGGGCCGCCGAGGCTGACCCGGACTGCCCCTCCAAGAGGACGCATGCGCACGCTCTGCAGATCCCTCGCTCGCAGCCCGAAGGAAGCTCGAGGCCAGCCTCTCGCCCCGCGGCGAGCAAGGTCTGGCCTTCGTCGACCTCGACCAGCACACCTGATCTCGCGAAGCGCACGCGGTGGGTGCGCCCGGTGCGGCTCAGTGACGCGGCGGCGTCCGTTCGGAAGTGCTCCACGTGGCGGAGGGCCCCCGGGTGGCCGAGCGCGTCGAGCTGCTCCGAGAGGTCGCTCAAGAGCGCGTCGGGTGCGCAGGCGAACACGCGGGTCTCGCCCATCACGGGGAGCAGCTCGGCCAGTAGCGCCGCCGAGAGCCGTGGCGCGCCCTCGTCCGAGACGTGGTGCCGAATCACGAGCGCGCTGCGGGCGGCGAGGTCGCCGAGCTCGGTCACGAAGAGCGCGCGCGAGCGCGTGGCGTTGAAGTACAGGAGCGTCGCGGGCGCCAGGGGCTGGACGTCGACGTGTCGCCTCAGCATCGCCAGAACAGGCGTGATCCCTACGCCGGCGGCGACGCAGAGCGCGCGCGCGGGGGGAGACGGCTGGACGAGCCCCCCGTGTCGCGTGGGTGGATGGACGAGGGTGAGGTCGTCTCCAGGCCGGACGGCGTCGCACAGGAAGCCGCTGACTCGACCGCCGGGTACACGGCGAACCGCGATCTCGAGGGGGCCGCTCTCATCGCTCTGTCGGAGCAGACTGTACTGCCGGGTGTGCGTGGCGCCGCCAACAGGGACGCTCAGCGACAAGAACGCGCCCGGCGGCCAGCTGAGCGTCTCCCAGCCCCGCGGGCGCGCGAGTCGCAGCCACACGGCGCTCCCCCCACCCAGCGGCCTCGCGTCCAGGACCCGGGCGGTGGCGTTGTAGAAGCGCGGCGCTCTCAGATAGCGCTCCGGATCCGGGCTCCGGTAACGCAGGCCGTCGACCACACGGCGCAGCGTCCGGCGCGGGTGGCGTGCGAGGTCAATGAGGCGCTCCCCATCGACGACCGGCGCGCTCATCGGGAGCAGCTTCCCCAGGGTCTGAGGCAGCGCAGCCCCGATGGGCGCCACGTTGTACGGCATGCCGTGGCGCTCGCAGATGGCCTTCACCCGAGGTACCGCCTCGCGTTGTCGGTTGCAGGGCAGGTCGGGGAACAGGTGGTGCTCGAGGTGGGTGTCGAGCCCCCCGAGGAGCACGGTGAGGGGAGGCGCGTCGACCGAAGGCAGCTCCTCGTCCAGGACAGCCCGGATCCGGTCGAGGATCGGCTCCGCGGCATCGAAGTTGGTGGTGCCACGCAGCTGGCGCTCGTAATAGGCGTCGCGGTCCTCGTGGGGCCCTCGCGTCGCGAACACGGCCACGTTGGGCGCGTGGTGCTCCACGATCAGCATGAAGAAGACGGTGGAGTAGCCGACCGCCTGGCTGAAGTGGTTGGCCGCGGCGACGAGCGGCGCGCGGGCCGGCGCTTCACGGGGCAACGACAGGTACTCGCGGCGGGCCCAACGCCCCAGCATCCCGAGGGGGGCTCGCAGGGTCTCGCGGCACAGAGGGGGCAATCCCTGAACCCGGGCGCTGCTCGAGGCCGTGTAGATCCCGAAGAACGGCATGGGCGCGAGGAAGAGGAGGGGCGCGAGGGACTGGAGAAGGTGATGACCGAACCAGTCTTGATCGGCGAAGAGCCGCGCGACCGTGTAGCCCAGATCGTGATCCTCACCCACCACGTTGGTGTTCGGGTGATGGTTCTGGTGGTGCATGCGTCGCCATTGGGCCGGGTCGGCGACGAGGTCCCACACCCAACGGTCCGAGCGGAAACGCTCGGCGCCGGGGACCGCGTCGTAGCTGCCGTGCATGATGTTGTGGCCCAGCTCAGAGAACTCGACCACCACGTGAAGCGCGCGGAGCAGGATCCCACGCTTCAGCCCCTCGAGGGTGGTCGCCGTGGCGATCAGCTCCCGACCCCGCGCTTCGAGCGCCTCGGACCAGGCGGCGACCCTCTGGATGTGCTCCAGGTCCTCCGGACCGAGGCGGGCGCGGAGCTCGTCGTAGAGCGAGTCGAGCTCGTCGGCCAGCCCCGCGGGCTGGGTGGCCGCGCTGGGGATGCTCTGCCGAGACGCTTCGCCGAGGGGGGACGTCATGCCGGGACCATAACAGGCTCAGCTCACCCGGTAACCGCTACCCGCAGACGTCGGTGTAGGAGCAGGCTCCGGTGACCGGGTCGCACGAGTCCGACGTGCAGGGATCGGCGTCGTCACAGCCGAGGGGGAGGAAGACGCACGCTCCGATCTCCGGCGCGCAGTGATCGGCGCTGCAGGGGTCTCCGTCGGAACAGACTCGCCAGGGGAAGTTGCAGCCCGTCTCCGCGTCGCAGCTGTTGACGGTACAGGGGTCTCCGTCATCGCACTTCTTTATCAAGTATGTGCATGTGCCGGCTTTCTGCACCAAGCAGGCATCCCAGGTCCCGCCGCAGCAGAACAGGTGGGCCGTTACACAGACACCACCAGAGCAGGAATCGAACGTGCAGTCGTTGAGGTCGTCACAGACTTTGGGCACGAACGTGCAGCCGGTCAGGGCATCGCACGAGTCCACGGTGCAGGCGTCTCCGTCGCTGCAGTGCGTGATCCAGTACTGACACTTCCCGAAGTCTGGCTGGAACGGGTCGCTGTTGCAGTGGCCCGAGGTACACGGGTTGCCGTCGTCGCAGGGGACGACCTCATGGACACAGTGTCCGTCACAGGCGTCGAACGTACATGGGTTGCCGTCGTCGCAGCCCTCGGGCCCATCACAGGCCTCCATCGTGCTCGCGCAGGGTGGCTCGTAGAGATCGACCTTGCGGCATGCTTGAGCGAGGGCGTCGCAGTAGTTGATGGTGCACTCGTCGCCGTCAGCGCAGAGCGAGAGGGCCTCCTCCTCACACTCCCCATCAGCGCAATGGAGCGCCATGCACGGCGCGCTCTTGGCGCTCTCGGGACAGTCGGCGTCGGCGACGCACGGCGCGCAGACGCCGTCGGGCTTCGGAGTGTAGATACACTCGCTCGTGGTCACGTCACAGGCGCCGACGAGGCACAGATCGGGCGACTCGCAGTGGTTCGGCGTGGCGGTACACCGCTCTTCGCCGCCGCACTTCACGTCGGCGCACGGGTGCGCCGCGCGCGTGACGGAGCACTGGACCACGATGGACACGCCCGGAGCGCACACCTCACACTCCGGAACGGGCACGTGCGCGCAGTATCCGTAGACGGTGATGCACGCGTCGTCCGTGCATGGCATCCCGTCGTCGCAGTCTGCCTGGGTGTGGCAGAGCACGCCTCCTGCCTCGGGCAGCTGTGACTCGATGTCGACGTCCGAAGAGTCGGCTGACGGAGCGTGGACCTCATCGACGGAGGTGTCGGGTTCCGCGGGTGAGTCGGCTGGGGCGACGTCGAGAGGTCTGGAGACGCTGTCGCTCTGGGCGTCGCCTGTGAGGGTCACGTCGTCCGAGTCATGTGGCGCGGCATCGGGCAGAGAGGCGGGCGCCGGTGGGTGATGGGGCGGTGCGTCGCAGCTCAGCACGCCGAAGCAGAGTAGCAGGGCCCGACCGAATAATTGGCGCCGTCCGCTCATCGGTCGGTCACCGGCCGGCCCGTTGACTCGCGGAGAGTCGTCCGTTTCGGGAGCCGACTCCACGCCCCCGTCGTGCGTTCGTTGGCAATGGCCGACCGCAGCACCAACTTCCGTAGTGGTTCCAGTAGGGGTGGTTGCCCGGCGGTCGTGTTTCACCACAGCGGACGCTATGATGCGGGCTGTGGATGCGCTTGTGCAACGTGAAGATCCGAACCCTGAGGGCCGCGCAAGGCGGGCCGAGGCGCGTCGGCGGACCTGGCAGGCATCGATGACCACGCTCGGCCACGAGGCGGCCGGCGCCGCTGCCACGCCGGACGCGGCGTTGGCGATTATGTGGGACCTTGCCCGGCAGGCGTGGGCCATGAGCGGGCGTCCCTTTCCGACCTATACGCGCGCCACCATGCCTGGCGTACTCATTCGCCCATCGCTCGACGGCACTCCCGAGCCATGACTACGCCCGAAGGACCTGGAAGTGCGGCGCTCAGCCAGGACTTCCGCGATCTACTGGTCGAGCTCCGTGGAGCCGGCGCAGAGTTCCTGGTCGTCGGGGCGCATGCGCTTGCTGCGCACGGGGTCTCGAGAGCAACGGGCGACCTGGACGTCTTGGTGCGGTCGGATGAAGAGAACTCGCGCCGGGTCTATCTCGCGCTCGGCCGGTTCGGCGCGCCGCTGGGTGCGCACGGGGTCAGGGCTGACGACTTCGCGCGGCCTTCCGTGGTCTACCAAGTGGGGCTGCCACCCACTCGTATCGACGTCCTGACGTCCATCAGTGGTGTCAGCTTCGAGGCGGCGTGGCCGAACCGAGTCACGCGATCAATCGATGGCGTGGAGCTGGACTTCCTCGGTCTCGAGGACCTCAAGGCCAACAAGCTTGCGTCGGGCCGAACCAAGGATCTACTCGATCTCGAGCTCCTCAGAGAAGCCGGCCTTTAGGAAGGCTCTCGCAGGGTGAGCGCGAAATTCGGCGAGGTCGAGGCCGCAGCTACGACGCAGCCGGACCTTACGTGCGCAATCAGCGTGCCTACGCTCGTCGCCGCCGGCAGCAGCGCACGTACACCGTAACCACGAGCAACATTGGGTCGCGAACGTTCAGGGGACGAGCAGCGCGGCCCGCCACCACCCAACCACCTCGCGCGCCATGAACCACGGCAGCCCGGGCAGCGGACGCGGCTGGGCTGCCGGCACGGTGTAGCACTCGAGGCCCGCTCGTCCGCACTCCAGCTTGATGCGTGACAGGTGGTAGAAGTGGCTCACCGCCAGCACCCGCCGCCAGCCGTGCGTGGGTGCCAGCGCCGCCAGGTTCTCCAGAGTCGCGCGCGTGCTGAGGCCGGTCTCGTCCAGCAGCAAGGCTTCGCGTGGCACCCCTAAACGTGCGGCCTCGCGGGCCATCGCCTCGGGCTCCGAGACGTGGCCATCGCCCGGCCCTCCCGAGAGCACCAACGTGTCCACGAGGCCCTGCGCGTAGCACCGCGCGGCCTCCGTCACGCGGTCACGTGCCGCGTCCGACAGACGCCCGCTGGCGTAGACCCTGGCTCCGAACACCACCGCCACGTCCGCGGGCCGGCGATAGTCCGAGAGCCCAAACGTGGTCATCTCCACCAGCGGCACCACGGGTACGGCGGCGGCGCACGCGACGGCCAACGCGCGCCGGGAGGGGCGCCGCCCTACCGCCCCAGCCTGCCCCGTGGCGACGGCCACCGCCAGTGTCAACACCACCATGCCGAGCGAGGCGGGGAGGGCCAGCCCATCGAGCTCCAACTGCCAGTAGCTCGCCGCGTCGCGCGAGGCGATCAGGGCCAGGGCCAGGGCGGCGGCCACGCTGGCGCCGGCGCGTGCACGCGGCGCCCCCAGAGGCATGCGCCCAGCAAGGAGGCCCAGCCCCAGGACCAGCCCGACTCCGGGCGGGACCCGCACGGTGAGGTGCAGCAGCTCCGGGTAGCCGAACATGGCGCGGATGGAGATGAAGAGCAGCCACAAGCCCAGCGCCTCGCTCAGGGCGAGCAGGGCAGCGAGCAAGCGGGCTTCCGGGCGGACAACGGTGGGTTTCATCCGCGGCGCAACGGTTGGCGGTGGTCTCACCTTCCCGTCTCGGCGCCTGTCCTTGCGTTCCCTGTGTGGCGCGCCCGACGAGGGTCGCAGCAGGCACGCGGTGCCCTCGCACTACTGGAACGAGTGCAGCTTGTCGGGATTGCCGAGGAGGTAGACGGCTGCGATTCGATCGCCGTCACAAGCGAGCGCGAGGACGCCACGGGCCTTGCCCCGGCGCCAGAGCAGCGCCGGCGCGCCATTGACGAGGACGGCTTGGATGGAATCGAACGGCGCCTTGCGAGCCACGCCCATGAGGAAACGCGACGCGCGTTCTATGCCGTGAAGCGGTCTGGTCGCAGCGCTCTGCCGGCCGCCCGAGTCGGAGAGGACGACCACGTCGCTCGTGAGCAGCGCCGCGAGACCTGCGAGGTCGCCCGTGGAGGTGGCCTTCGCCATCGCCATGAGCAGACGCTCGTGGGCCTCGCGCGTGGCGGTGAAGCGGCCGCGACCGGACTCTAGATGGGCGCGGGCGCGGTGGCACAATTGACGAATCGCGGCCGGTTCCCTGCCCAGGATCTCTGCGACAACCGAGGGCTCTTCCTCGAAGACGTCCACGAGCAGCCACGCCGCGCGTTCGAGCGGAGAGAGCGTCTCGAGAAGCGTCATGCACGTGAGCGAGAGCGACTCAGCGCGTATCCGCTCCGCTTCCGGCGAGCTCGCCTGCCAGGCCTCGGACGCGATCGGTTCGGGGAGCCAGGGGCCAATGTAGGTCTCCCGCCGGCGCGGGGCGCTGCGCTGCAGGTCGAGCGCGAGACGCGTCGTCACCCGGGTGAGCCAAGCCGGGACGGAGTCGAGCAGCTCGCCACGCTCAACGCTCCCCTGGAGGCGCAGCCACGCCTCCTGAACGATCTCGTCGGCCTCGGCGCGGCTGCCCAATAGCCGATAGCCGAGCGCGACGAGGCGAGGGCGCTGGCCTTCGAAGGAGCTGGCGAGAGTGTCGAGGGCAACGCTCATGTCGTGAGGGATCATCACACGAGGGTCCGCTCAGCGCACGCCGGCCGAGGCGGCCTCGAGGGCCGCCGGGCGGCCGGCCGGGCCACGAAGCCACCGGTAGGCGAAGCGGTCGTCGCGCTCGGCTGCGAGGCTCCACAACACGTAGCGGGCGACCCGCTCCTTCACCCACGCCGCCGGCCGACCGGTGAGCGTCGGCCCGAAGGCCCCGTCGGCTCGTAGCGCCTGGATGACGCCATCTCGCCGACCGAGCGACAAGCAAGTCATGGCGTCCCGCCATCGGAATGGGCCTGAAGCGCCGGCCAGGACGTCGATGGCGTGGGCGGCCAGCGGCATCGCCGACTTGCAGCCCGGTCGCGGGACGGTGGCCATGCCCGTGGGGACGCCAGCGTCCCCGATGACCTGCACGTCGGGCCGACCGGGCAGGCGAAGGTCTGGGCCCACGAGGATGCGGCCCATCGGATCGAGCTCGACGTCGAGCCCCGCGAGCGGCCTGGCAGCACGAAAACCCGCGGTCCAAAGGCAGAGGTCGAAGGGCACGGGCCCGCGGTCCGTCTCGAGGTGGTCCGGCGCCGCGGATCGGACGCGCGTACCGAGCCGGAGCTCGGCGCCCTGCCGCGCGAAATAGCGCGCGACGTGAGCACGGGCGCGAGGCGAGAGCTCACCCGCGAGCACCGAGGCGACCAATGTGACGGACGCACCCTCTAGCTCGGCCAGCTCCGCCGCCACCTCGATCCCCGTGGTGCCGGCACCGACCACGGCGATCCGTCCGCCCGACGCCAGGGCTCGCGCCACATCCGCGCGGGAGTCCAGCGATACCGGACGCGTGCCGGCAGGTGCCGGGTGGCCCTCGGAGCCCAGAGCGAGGAGGAGGTGGTCGAAGGCCAGCGTGGAGCCGTCGTGGAGGACGAGCGAGCTCCCGTCGACGGCGATGGCACGGCCAACGACGTGCTCGACCCCGCTGCCGCCGAGCCACTGAGCGACCGGCGTGGCGACGTCGGCGCCACGGGCGAGGTGCTCATGGAGCCGGATGCGGTCGACGAAGCGAGGTGAGTCCGAGACCAGGGTGACCTGAGCGTGGAGAACACGGCGGGCTCGCAGAGCGGCCAGGAGGCCGGCGTAGCCAGCGCCAACAACGATGATGCGACGGGTGCCCATGATTCCTCTCGAGGCCCGGGGAACACGGTCCGGACCCTCGTCGACATGACGATGCAGCGGGGTGGTGTGTGACATGGACGCGTGAAAGTCCGAGTAGTCGCCGTCCGGGAGCCCGAGACAAGCTTGCGAGGGTGGGGGACCGGCCCTCGTCGTCTCGGATTCGCCGGTCGCGGCCAGAGGGTCAGTCCGGCGTCGCCGACCAGACGACCGCGTTTCGGATGACCTGCCCGTACGGAGACGTCACGAGGTAGTTGGCCTTCCGCTCGCCCGGCTGGAGATAGACGAGCCGGCCGATGGTGCCGTCTTCGCTCGGATCGTATCGCCGGGAGAAGCCGGCTGTTGCTGTCTGGGCAGGCCAGGTGGAGGCGTTGTTCGCAAAGAGCGGCATCAGCTCTGCCGGTCCGTCGCCGACCTGCTGAGGCCCTGTGTAGATCGTGTTCGTGTAGATCTCGTCCACTAAGAAGAAGGCGGGATATCCCGCGGCGATGGGGTTCGGCACGTAGGCCGGAAGGGGCACGCCGCCCGCCGCCAAGACCGGCGCTGCGTTGAAGTCCACGCCTTGAGTCGTGACGAAGTGGCCGTGGCTCACGGCCATGAGGGCGAACGGACCGGCCGACGGCGGGCGTGCGCCCCACGTGGCCGGCTCCGACGAGGCTTCGAAGCCCTCGAAGGCCAGGAGATTCTTGGAGCCGGCGTCGTTGTAGAGGCCGTGGTGGATAGACACGAGGCCCCCGCCGTCGTCCGCATAGTCGAGCAGCGCGAGCTCGAGCTCGTTAGTCATGCCGGTGCCCCAGTGCTTGAAGTAGACCACCGACTCGTACGCCGCGAGGGCGGACCGAATAGCGCCCTCGTCGTAGAGGTCGAGCCCGGGGTCGTCTGCCATCAGGTCCAGGTCGTCGACGACGAGGTCGTAGGCGTCGTTCGGCGAGTTGCTCTCGAGCAGCGCGCGGAGGTCGTTCACGTCGGCGGGCAACACCTCCGCGGGGCTCGTCCCGTAGTTGCATGGCACGTCGTTGGTGGTCTTGTTCCACGCCCCGCACGCGGCGAGGTTCACAGGGCCGCCGTGGATGACCAGCACCAGCTTGGGCGCCTCGGCGCTCATGGGCGTGGGGAAGGTGCGGATCGCGTTCCGGAGCGTGACCGCGGCGTGACTGACCGTCTGTGGATACCAGTCTCGGGTGGTGAGGACGCGCGAGCGGCCTGAGAGCGTTCCGCCGAGCGCGGGCGCGAGCGGGCCATCGATCACCAGCGGCCTTTGCGGCAGGTAGGTGACCCCGAGCTGCGCGTAGACGGCGGCGGTGTCGCCGTCGTTCAGAGGGTAGCCGGTGGCCGTACGGCCGAAGAGGATGCTCGTGCCGAGGCTGTTCGGTCCGGCGGTCCCCGGGGCGCGCACGAACGCGGCGAGGGGCGCGCCGTGGCACTCCGTGAGTACGGGCTTACCCGAGTGGAGCGCTTCCAGCGCGAGGCGAGCGAAGGCCTCCGAGGCCGCTTGCACGGCGGCAGCGTCGCTGTTGTGGAGGCCGGAGCCGACGGCGGCATAGGTGCCGTCGAGCCGGTAGTGGCGTGCGCCCACGCCGCCCACGGCCACGAGCGCGTCGTAGTCGTCGAGGTTCGCGACGTCCTGAAGCCGACCAGCGAGAGGGATGACCCCCGGCGCGTTCCAGGCGCTGTCCCACGGGACGCCGAAGCTCGCGGCGAACTGCGCGGCGAACACGGCATACGAGCTCCCGCTGGCCGTGTTGGCGGACGACTCGATGTTGCCATCGGTCTGGTACGTGAAGGCCACTCCCTCGCTGCTGCTTCGCACGTCCACGGTCCAGCCGGACGCCGTCAGCGCCTCGACCACGACCTTGTACTCGGCCCACCAGACCCCTTCATAAGCGACGAAGACGAGGACCTTCGGGCCGGTCGGCTCGGGATCGCCGCCACTCGACGTGTCCGGATCGACCGCGATGTCGTCAGGTGGCGCCACGTCCTCGAGCCCGGGCGAGACGTCGAGGGGCGTGGGGACGTCGTCGGGCTCGGGCGCGACGTCTAGGGGCGTGGGGACGTCGTCAGGCTCGGGCGCGATGTCTAGAGGCGCTGCGACGTCTTCCGGCTCTGGCGCGACGTCTAGCGGTGCGGGGACGTCTTCCGGTTCGGGTGGCGCGTCCTCGGGCGCGGGGACGTCGTCCGGTTCGGGTGCGGCGTCCTCGGGCGCAGGGACGTCGTCCGGTTCGGGTGCGGCGTCCTCGGGCGCGGGGACGTCTTCCGGTTCTGGCGCGACGTCTTCTGGTGCGCGGCCGTCTTCCGGTTCGGGTGCCACGTCCTCGGGCGAGGCGATGTCGTCCGGTTCTGGCGCGACGTCTTCTGGTGCGCTGACGTCTTCCGGTTCTGGCGCGACGTCGTCTGGTGCGCTGACGTCTTCCGGTTCTGGCGCGACGTCCTCTGGTCCGCTGACGTCTTCCGGTTCTGGGGCGACGTCCTCTGGTGCGATGACGTCGTCCGGTTCGGGTGCCACGTCCTCGGCCGCTGCAACGTCTTCCGGTTCTGGCGCGACCTCCTCGGCCGCGGCAACGTCTTCCGGTTCTGGCGCGACCTCCTCGGCCGCTGCGACGTCGTCCGGCTCGAGCCCGGTGTCCTGTGCCGCGGCTCCGTCCTCAGGTTGGGGCGCAACGTCGTCGAGCACCGCGGCGTCGTCCGGTTCTGGCGCGTCGTCGAGCACCGCAGCGTCGTCTGGTTCGGGCGCTACGTCCACGCGTGCAGCGACATCGTCCGGCTCGGCCGCCACGTCGTGGGGTTCGACCACCGAGTCCGGGGCCTCGGATCCGAGATCGCTCTTGTGGGTGTCGTCGCTTCCCGTCGCGGCGTCGCCCGAGCCGGTCTGAGCGTCGGTCGTCGGGTCCGCGACGTCTGCCTGTGCCACGCCCACAATCGCGCTCTCGCTCGCCCCGCACGCTGCTATTAGAAGCGCCAAGAACGCCAGTGGGAGTCCACAGAGTGCTCTCGAGGGGTAGAGTCTTGGCGGTGTGGCGCTCCGGGTAGGGATGAGGTTCATTCGGCCTCCGGTCGCGGGCGCATCGCTCGGGTCTCGACAAGGCTCATAGACTACGGAACTCGACGCATCGGGTGTGAACGAACCAACGCCGAGCTGCCTTCAACCGACCGTCGTGGGACGCGCGGTGCAACAAGTACAACGACGACCCGTGTGTGAACTTCGACATGGGCGTACCGCCGTAAATGCCAAGTCACAGTGAAGCGCGTGGGGTACTGTGACCTCGCTCGGGTCCCATGAAGACCCGCTTTGGAGGCCGCCGATTTCCGTTTCCCCTGAGGCCACCGCCAAGCTGGGCGACCGCCGCCTATTTCCAGACCTCATGGCCCGGGTCTACGCCAACCACGCCGCGGTATCGCCGCCGAGTGCCGCTGTACGCTCGGCCGTGTTGGAGGCGCTGGACGGCTACGGCCGGCACGGGCTCTCCTGGTACTTCCGCGAGCTCGAGCGGCGCGAGCGGGTGCGCGGCTTGCTGGGCCGCCTCGTTGGGGCGGAGGCACGGAACGTGGCCCTTGTGCCGAACACCTCGACCGGCGTCGTAGACATCGCGCTGTGCCTTCCGTGGAGAGCCGCCGATCGTATCGTCCTGTTTTCAGGAGAGTTTCCGACCAACGTAACGCCGTGGCAGCAGGCGGCGCGGCGCCACGGCCTGGAGATCGTGTGGCAGGACGGGGACCTGTCGCGCACGGATCGCGGCGCGGCGCTCGAACGGCTCGAGGCCGAGCTGCGGCGCGGGGTCCGTCTGGTGGCCCTCTCGGCGGTTCAGTTTCAGACGGGCCAACGCATGCCGCTCGAGGAGATCGGCGCGCTTTGTGCTCGCTACGGAGCGGAGCTCTTCGTCGACGCCATACAGGCGGTTGGGGTCGTGCCCATCGATGTCCACTCCCTCGGCATCCACTACCTGGTCGCAGGCAGCCACAAGTGGCTCATGGCGCCGGAAGGCCTCGGGATGCTCTACGTCGCGCCAGCCAGCGCGGCCGCGCTGATCCCCGAGGTGGCGGCGTGGATGAGTCACGAGGACGCCTTCAGCTTCCTCACCCGCGGAGGCGGCCACCTCCGCTACGACCGGCCCATCGTCCAAACTGCCCAGATGGTCGAGGGCGGGGCCCCCAACACACTGGCGATCGCCGGCCTCGAGGCGAGCGCCGGTCTCATCGAGCAGCTGAGCGTCGGGGCGATCTTCGCTCATCTCCAGGCCTGGCACGACGCGGTGGAGCCGGGGCTCCTCGCCCGAGGCTTCGAGAGCGCTCGTATGGCGGAGCTCTCCGGTCGCTCCGGCTCGCTGAGCCTCCTCCCACCACCGGGCGCCGGCGCGTCCGAGTGGGCCAAGGCCCTCCTTGCCCGCGGCGTCTCCTGCGCGAGCCCGGACGGATGGCTCCGCCTCGCGCCGCACTGGCCGAACTCACTCGACGAAGCCCCGACGCTGCTAGACGCGGTTGACGAGGTCCTCGCTACGCTTCGCTGAAGCCCGGAACCCCCGGCGTGCCGCATTCGACTCCTCGGGCGTGAGACCTCGGGCGTGGTGGAGGTCCACCGCCGGGGAACCGATGGCTACGAGCCGCCGATCCGAGGAGGCGCGGATCCGGACGCACCGTCACCGAGACGACCTTCACCAGGCGACGGGCGAGCGCGCGACCCTCGACACAGCTCATACTGCGCTCACCCACTGTGGCCGGCACGTCCGAACCAGGGCAGCTTGGCTCGGGGCGAAGCGAGCGCGCCAGGGAGGGCGGCGAGGGCCTGCTCCAAGGTAGAGACTGCGTCAGCCCCGTTGGGCCACGGCGCCTCGAGCCCGTGGTTCGCGGCGAACTGAGTCCAGGTGCACAACTCCAGGACGTGCTTGCCCGACTCGGTGTGGACCTGTTCGCTGGCCACGAGCAGCCGCTCTTGGAGCACCTTCGCCGCGGCGCCCGAGGCGGGCGCAGTTGATGTGGCGTCGACTTGGGCGAGCAGCTCGGCTGCAGCGCTGGAGAGCCCCTGAAGCTGCCAGGGCCCACGACTCAGGCCCACTGAGATTAGCGCCGGCCAGAGGCGGCGGTGCACGAACGTGACCTTGTGGTCGATGAGCTTCGCGGTGGTGACGTCACCGGCTTCGTCGAGCGCGGACGCCGTTTCGAAGATCGCGCTGGCCGCCGGGTGGCTCCACCAGGTACCCCGGACAGGTGCCCCGGCGATCATGGTGGCCAGGCTCGGGCGCAGGGCGTCCTGGAGCAGCAGCACGCCGTGGTGTTGGATGGCCTCCAGAGCGGCCGAGACATGAGCGCTTGCCATGGGAACTCCCGCGTCGAGCCGGCGAGCTTAGTCCCGGACCTCGGCTGGGTACACCGGCGCCCCCACACTGCCGACAACGACCGTGCAGTCACTCCTGGGAACGAGGCGTGGGTTCAAGTGCGCGGGTCGAGGTGCGCGTCGAGGTTCCGCAGGGCGCGGCCGAAGAGCCCGCGCATCACACCGACAAGCGCCGGGCGGCCGACCTTGCCGAGAGGTGTGAGCGTTGCCGCCAGCGTCCAGTCGATCCGGGTGCCCGAGCCATCGGCCAGCACGCGGTAGTCCTCGGCCATGGCGGAGGCCAGCGGGGAAGTGGAGGCGGTCATCGCGAACGTATACCTGCCGGGGTTGCCGCCCGCCGGCACCTCCCAGGCAAGGAAGACCTCGTCGAATCCGCCGAACACGGTGAGCCGTACCCGCCGGCGCGCGCCCACGCACTCCACGGGGCCTGGCAGCCACTCGGCGGCGCGCATCAGCGGAAACCACTCGAGCCATGACGCGGGTGGCGCGAGCGCGGCGAAGACGCGCTCCGGAGAGGCGCGCAGGTGGTGCGACACCTGGAGGCGGAGAGGGGCAGAATCGAGGAAGGTGAGGTCGACGGGCGTCATGGGCTTCATGCGGGCCAGTCTCCCCCGTGCGGAGTCGACGCGCTACCGATCCCCTGACTCGGTCAGGGCACCGCCAACGCAGCCCGGGGCGTTGCGGATGTCCGTCACCGCCGGCACGGACGCCCCGCGCGCGTGGCGCAGCCTCCGGACTGAGAAACAGCAACCGCCCACGGCGACGAGCAGTGCCACGGCCCAGGCGCCACCTGCCGCGCTGCTGTCCCGGGCCGCCCTGCAGCCGCCCGAGGTGTGGGCTGGGGCCAGAGAACCGGCGTGGGCGGGCCCCGAGGCGAGGTCTTGTCCGGTGAGCGTATCCGGCGCTGCGGGAGCGGGGTCGGCGGTGACCACCGGCGACGCCAAGTCCTCTGGGGGCGGGGCTACGTCGTCCGCAGGGGCGCCCGCGTCGGGGGGCCGCCGACGTCGGCGGGGTCCGGGTGGGGACTGGCCGCGCACGCCTCGGCCGTGGCGTTCTCGGACCAGAGGCCTGCGGCGTTCATCACGCGCGCCTCCACCACCACCGGGCGCGAGCGGTCGGTGACGTCGAGCGTGACGACCGCGGATGGCGGCGACGCGTCGTGCCAGGCGTCGCCCGCCGCGCGCACTTGCGCTGCCACGACAGGAGAGTGCTCGTCGCTCCCGGTGGCGGTTACCGCGAGGAGCCCGCAAGGGTCGCCCGCGAGCTCCAGCGCTGGCGGCGCGGGTGGGCTGGTATCTACCCGCACGACGCCGGACCGCGCGGGTGTGCCCCCGTCCGCCCGCGCCCAGGCCACGAGCGCCTGGCCGTCTGCGATGGGCCCGTCCAGCGGGACCAGGCCGCTGTCCGGGGCCTGGAGCCAAGTAGAGGCGGGGCCTTCCACGGAGCCGGCGGCCACCTCCACGAGCTCGGGGGCGTCCGGGAAGTGGGTCACCGAGACCACCACCGGCAGACCCTCGGCGTTGGCGGTCCACCGCGTCTCGGCGTTCGTGGGTGGGCAACACGCGGCGGCCACCTCGACAAGCGGCACGGGCTCGAGCGACACCTCGAGCACGGCCACATCCCCGGCCGCAACCTCCACGGCGGCCTGGCCGGGCTCGTACCCGGTGAGCGCGGCGTACACAGTGTGGAGCCCTGGCGCGAGCGGCTCGAAGAGGAAAGCGGCGCTCGGCCCGGCGTCGGCCGCCGAGGCGTCGGGCGCCTGGTCCAGCGTGACCTGCGCCGGCAGCCCGGCCCGGCCTGCCGCTGTGGCGTGGCCGCGCACGGAGCCCGTGGGAGCGAGGGGCGCCGGGTGGGCCACCGCGAGGCTGGGGGGGAAGGCGCCGTACCGCGACGTGTAGGGCTCACGGAAGGTCGGCGCGTGCCCGAACGCCGCGTACTGGTCGAAGTCGCTGATGATGCAGGGCTTCTCGTCGTTACCGGCTCGGAGCTCGAGGCCAAGCGCGGTGGCGCCGGCGGCCGCTGGCATCGGCGCGAAAGAGACCTCGAGCCGCAAGCGGCCCGGCCCCGCGGTGGCCTCGCCGGCCACCTCGGCAATCAGCGTGGGGAGCGTGAGGTCGACCCCGGGCGGGTTGCTGACGACGGCGAGGTGGACCTGCTCGGGCGGCCCGAGGGCCAGGAACACCTCCGCCCAGGCCGTGACCGTCGCGGGGGGCGAGGCTGGGTCGAGGGTGGCTAGGGGCTCTCCACCGGGTCCGGTGAAGCCGGCGTCGAACACCACCAGCTCGGGGCGGTGAGCCCATCGCGGGTTCTCGAACGCGAGCGACGCCAGCACGCCGGACACCAGCGTCTTGGCCTGATACCAGGGCCAGGGGAACCAGCCTGGGTCGTCGAGGATGGCGGCGCCCAGATCGGCGAGGTGCTGCTCGTAGAGGCCGAAGAGCATCGCGGGGTCGGCCCCGACCGGGTGGCCCATGAGGCGCGCGAGCTCGACGGGGTCGGCGTGGAGCGACCCTGAGGCCTCGGGGATGTCGCCCAGCACGCCGTCGAACAGGCCGCCCGCCAGGATGCCCAGGAAGCCATCCAGGCCCAGCTGCGGCGCGAAGCCGACTAGCTCCACCAGCGACGCTTCGTCGAAGGGCGCAAGCTTGTCCTCGAACGAGGCCAGGCGGCCGTAGAGCAGCGCCTTGGTGGCCTCCACGTCGAGCCCTGGCGAGGCCTGAGCCAGCCCCTGCACGTAGAGCTCGATCACCGGCGTGACGTCGAGGGTCTTCTCGATCAGGAACGCGTACACCAGCTGAATGAAGGCCGGCAGGTCCCCCACGTGGAAGTCGCCCCACCCCTCGACGAGGAGCTCACTGTCGGCCTCGGCAGCCAGCGTGGCGGACCCGAACAGATTGACCGTGGAGCCCCGAATGGCCCGTGAGTCCTACTGCTCCTGCATGCAGCGCCGCGTCCTCGCCACCGCCGGCCCCCGTCTCGCGCCCGTCCTCGCACTGGCAGCGGTCGCTACCCTGGGACTTGGCTGCGCGCATGCCCCCACGCGTCCGACTGACGTCCCGGGCTTCACTCTGGAGCAGATCACCCCGCGCGTGTGGCGCCACACGTCCTGGAAGCGCCTGCCGAGCGGCCCGTTCCCGTCCAACGGACTCCTGGTGTGCGACGCCAGCAGTGGGCGGGGCGTACTGGTCGACACCGCGTGGACCCCGGAGGACACCCTCACCCTGCTGGCGCGCGCCCGTGCGATGGGGTGTCCGGTCAAGGCGCTGCTGGTCACGCACTTTCACGACGACCGCTTGGGGGGCCTCGCCGAGGTGGTCGCCGCTGGCGCCGAGAGCTGGGCCCGGCCAGAGACCCCCGGCCTCGCCGGGTTCTCTCCGGGCTGGGACCCCAAGCAGCACCCGGAGGATGGCGTGGTGCAGGGCTTGGAGGTGTTCTACCCGGGGCCGGCTCACGCCCCCGACAACGTGGTGGTGTGGGTGCCCGGCGACGAGGTGTTGTTTGGAGGGTGTATGGTCCGCGCCGCGGCCGACACGTCGCCCGGAAACCTATCCCACGCAGACTTGCGCGCCTGGCCCCCCAGCGCCCAGCGTCTGATGGACCGCTTCCCAGAGCCGCGCGTGGTGGTCCCCGGACACGGCGCTCCTGGCGGTCCAGAGCTCCTCCACCACACGCTCCGACTGGTGCAGGAGGCGGCGCCGCGGGCACCATGAGGTCCCGGTGAACGAACCATGCGGGCGACGGCGCAGCCCGACGCCAACCTGCTCATTGGGGTGTGAGCCACCGGCGGTGCCAGGGAGGGACCTACGTCGATTGATTCTGCCAAGCAGACCTAGGACTGTATCCGGAGCCGTTGCTTGGTCCTCATGCGAGGCGTGAGGGCGTACCTGCGGCGCCAGAGACCCTAAGGGGGTGCAATGCGGTGGTTCGGGACTCGTCGGTGGCCTGCTGTCAGTCGATTCGGGCTGGTCGTACTGCTGTCGCTCTCCGCCGGTTCAGGGTGCAAGGAGCAGCTCGATTACGTGGACGTGCTCGGAGGGAAGCTCGGAGACGTCGATGACTTGGGGCTCGAGCCGGTCGTCGACACGACCGAGCCAGACGCTGGCTCGAGAGAGCCCGACGCTGGTGCGATCGAGCCCGACGCTGACTCGATCGACCTCGACGCCGAGGTCGCGGAGCGCGTGGACGACGTCTCCACAGAGACCGACGTCGGAACGGTCGCCGATACCGGGCCCGACGGCGAGACGCCCGCCGAGCCCATCGACGCCGAGTCGATGGACACGGAGGCGCCAGACGCCGAGCCCCTCGACCCCGACGTGGGGGAGAGCCCGCCCGAGAAGCTGGTCCAGCAGAACTCCACCTACAGCGTGGCCGTATCGACGCATGTCTACGCCGAGGGCTGGCGCCACCAGGGCTGGGGCGGGCCACAGACGGAGACGATGGCGCTGAAGCTGGACGTCTACGAGCCGACGGATGCGCCGCCCGGTCGCCCCGCGATGGTCGTCATCCACGGAGGCGGCTTCAAGCAGGGCACGCGGAGCGACTCGAGCGTGGTGACCTTCGCGCAGTACTTTGCCGAGCGCGGCTGGGTCACGATGTCGATCAGCTATCGACTGATCGGCGACCATGGCACCGTGCCGGACGCATGGGCCGATCTGGTGGAGCTGCTGGTACCGGCGGCAAAGAAGGACCAGGGATACGCGCTCTACCCGGCCGCACGCGACGCCAAGGCCGCCATGCGCTGGCTGGCCGCCAACGCCGGCACCTACCAGATCGACCTGAACTACCTGACAACGCTCGGGGGCTCGGCGGGCGCCTACCTGGCGATCATGCTCGGTGTGACGGATCCGGCCGACTTCCGCGACGAGCTCACCGCCGCCCAAGACTCCACGCTCGTGAGCACGAACCCCGGCGAGAGCTTCGAGGTCCATTCGATCATCGATCACTGGGGCGGCATATCCCACATGGAGCTGCTGCACGTGATGAGCGGGACGTCGCGCTTCGACCCGACGGATGCGCCTGTGAGCATCGTGCATGGGACCGCGGACTCGACCGTGTCCTTCGAGGAAGCCGTGAAGCTGCGCGACGCGTACATCTCCACGGGCGTGGCCCACGACTTCCATCCCCTGGAGGGCGTCGAGCACAGCCCTTGGAGCGCGCTCATCGACGGCCTCACGCTGCCCGAGCTGGCATTCGCGTTCGTGGTCGAGCACCAGAACCTCACCGTCCTGCCGTGAGCGGCTGTCGGCGAAGAACGCGCCCTCGAGCCGGTCGACCCGGTCGACGATGGGCCCTTGACGGTCCGTCAGAGGCGAGCGAATACTCGCCGCGCGGGTGGTGCCGCGCTGTGACGATCGATCGGTAGGGCTGTAAGAGCGTCGGGCTCAGCAGCGGGAGTACGCATATGACGTTGCGATGGGCTCGTTCGGCCGGCACCACGGCTCTCCGCCTTACGGTACTTCTGTCGAGCCTCGGCTCATGCGCAGAGGAGTCGCCCAGCTGCGGCGACAAGAAGGTCGAGGGCGGTGAGCAGTGCGACCTGGGGGCCGAGAACTCGGACACGGGCGCCTGCACGAAGACCTGCACCGCCCCCGTCTGTGGCGACGGGTTCACGCAGAAGGGCTCCGGCGAGGAGTGCGACGACGGCAACTACACCGACTACGACGGCTGCACCAACGAGTGCCGGCTGGCACGGTGTGGTGACGGGATCCTCCAGTCGGTCGAGGAGTGCGACGACGGCAACGCCGACAACGCCGATGGCTGCACCACCACCTGCACGATCGCGGTGTGTGGCGACGGGGTCCGCCAGGTCGGCGTGGAGGACTGCGACTTGGGCGACGGCAACGCCGACACCGCCGCATGCACCTCGAGCTGCAAGAACCAGCGTTGTGGAGACAGTTTCGTGCAGCCGGGTGAGTCCTGCGACGACGGGAACCTCTCGAACACGGACGAGTGTCTCGTGGCCTGCGTTCTCCCGACCTGCGGTGACGGATTCACCCAGTCCGGAGAGGAGTGCGACGACGGCAACGCGGCCGACTCGGACGCCTGCCTCGGCTCGTGCAAGCGCAACCTGTGCGGGGACGGAGCCGTCTTCGTCGGGGTCGAGGAGTGCGACGACGGCGACAAGAACGCCGACACCGGAGCCTGCACGTTGGTCTGCCGAGCTGCTTCCTGCGGCGACGGGTTCCTGCAGGCCGGCGAGGCGTGCGACGACGGCAATGCGTCCAACGAGGACGCCTGCCTCAACCACTGCGTCGAGGCGCGCTGCGGAGACGGCTACGCGCAGGGCGACGAGGAGTGCGACGACGGCAACGCCGATCCCTCCGACGCCTGCACCAACGCCTGCAAGCTCGCGGGCTGCGGGGACGGGTTCGTCCACGCGGGCGTCGAGGAGTGCGACCTCGGAGACGGCAACGACGACACGGCGGCCTGTACCACGTCGTGCCGCGCGGCTTCGTGCGGTGACGGCTTCGTCCAGCCCGGAGAGCAGTGCGACGACGGCAACGTGGTGAACACCGACGGCTGTCTCGTGAGCTGCGTCTCGGCCAGCTGCGGCGACGGCTGGCGGCAGGGCGCCGAGGCGTGCGACGACGGCAACACATCGAACTTCGACGCCTGCACCAACGGGTGCGTGCTCAACGTGTGCGGCGACGGCTTCGTCCTGCCCAGCGTCGAGGCCTGTGACGATGGCGACGCGGCGTCCCCGGCGTGCACGGATACTTGTGCCCTCCCGACGTGCGGCGACGGCGTCGAGCAGCCGGGCGAGCAGTGCGACGATGGGAACGTGTCGAACCTCGATGACTGCCTGACCACGTGCCTCGACTCGAGCTGCGGAGACGGCTGGCCACAAACTGGCGAAGCCTGCGACGACGGCAACGGCATCGACGGAGACGGCTGCACCAACGCCTGTGTCGCCGCTACGTGTGGCGACGGGATCACGTGGAAGGGCGTCGAAGAGTGCGACGACGGCGTTGCCGGTTCCGACGACTGCACCAACGAGTGCAAGCGCCCCGTCTGTGGCGATGGGATCGTGCGCGCCGGCGTGGAGGAGTGTGACGAGGGGGCCGCGAACCAGGAGGACGGCGAGTGCCTGCCGGGTTGCGTGCTCGCGGCCTGCGGCGACGGCTTCGTCGGCCCCGGCGAGACGTGCGACGACGGGAACCTGGCCAGCGGCGACTGGTGCTCCAGCACGTGCCAGAAGGAGTGCACGGCCGGGAACAAGAACCAACTCTCCGCCGCGAACGGGCACTGCTACGCGTTCTTCTCCCAAGGGGCCACGTGGCTCGACGCGCAGAACGTCTGCGCGCTGCTCGACTCTCACCTCGTCGCGATAGCGAGCGCGGAGGAGTCGGGCGAGGTATCCGCGCTGACCGCGGCCGTGCCGGCCTGGATCGGCTACACGGACCAGTTCTCCGAGGGGAGCTGGCTGTGGATGACGGGGCCAACGACGTTCCTCACCAACACCTACGAGGTCTGGTCTGGCCCGGTCGGAGCCGGTGACTGCGCCTTCATGACGGCCGCGGGTAACTGGGACGACGACGTCTGCAGCACGGCTCGAGCCTTCGTGTGCGAACACGGGTGGGAGTAAGCCGCCATGCGAGGCGCTGCGATCCTCCGGTTCGCGCTCGCGCCTCTCTTCGCCGCCCTCCTGCTGGCGTCCTGCTCGGACGAGCCTGCCAGCTGCGGGGACGGTAACAGGGAGGACGGCGAGGCGTGCGACGACGGCAACGCCACCGACGACGACAGCTGCACGAACACGTGTGCGCTACCTCGATGCGGTGACGGCCTCACTCAAGCGTCGTTCGGTGAACAGTGTGATGACGGGAACGGCTGGGACGACGATGGCTGTACCTCGTCGTGCCGGCTCCCCCGCTGCGGCGACGGCGTGGTTCAGAGCAGCGCTGGAGAGGCCTGCGATGACGGGAACGCCGTGTCGGGAGACGCCTGTACCAATCAGTGCAAGCCTTCCGTCTGTGGCGACGGGGTCGTTCGAGTCGGACTCGAGACGTGTGACGACGGCAACACGGACGACGGCGACGGTTGCAGTGCCACGTGCCAGGTGGGCCGATGCGGGAATGGGATCGTCGAAGGCACCGAAGCGTGTGACGACGGAAACGCCATCGAGACCGACGCGTGCCTCTCCACCTGCCTCGCGGCGGTTTGTGGGGACGGACGGCTCCTAGTCGGCGTCGAAGCGTGTGACGACGGGAACTCGGACGATCATGACGGCTGCACGAGCTCCTGCCAGAGCGCCCGCTGTGGCGATGGGGTCGTGTGGGCGAAGGTCGAGGCCTGCGACGGGGAGGCGAGCTGTACCTCCGCGTGTCGTTGGGCCACCTGCGGCGATGGTGTCCTGCAGTCACCCGAGGAGTGCGATGACGCTAATGGTGCCGACACCGACGCTTGCCTCGCGAACTGCCTCTCCGCGCGCTGTGGCGACGGCGTCGTTCAGGCGGGCCTCGACGCGTGCGACGACGGCAACGTAGACGACCACGACGCCTGTACTCGCGCCTGTGAGCCCGCGCGATGCGGCGACGCGATCGTCAGGACCGGAGTGGAGGCCTGCGACGACGGCGACGGTGACGACGACGACGCGTGCCGGTCAGATTGTTCCCTCCCCACCTGCGGCGACGGCGTCGCCCAACCCGGGGAAGGCTGTGATGACGGCAACGCCTCGAACGCCGACGCTTGCCTCAGCACCTGCGTCCTCGCGGGCTGCGGCGATGGCTGGGTGGAGTCCGGCAAAGAGAGCTGCGACGACGGTAACGCGTCGAACCATGACGCCTGCACGAATGGCTGCGCTCCGGCGCGCTGCGGAGACGGTCTCCTGCACGTGGGCGTGGAGACGTGTGACGACGGCGACCAGGACGACCTCGACGGATGTTCGAACGCGTGCGTCGTGGCGTCCTGCGGGGACGGGCACGTGCAGCCGGGCGAGGAGTGCGACGACGGCAACGCTGCCAACGTGGACGGCTGTCTCAACGCGTGCGTGAAGGCGCGTTGTGGCGACGGCGTCGTCCGGGCGGGCGTCGAGGCGTGCGATGACGGAAACACCCTCGATGGGGACTCGTGCTCGAACGGCTGCGCGGCGACCGGCTGCGGCGACGGCATCGTCGGGTCACTCGAGGAGTGCGACGACGGCAACGCGAGCGCCAGCGACCTTTGCCTGCCGACGTGTTTCGGCGCCCGCTGCGGCGACGGGTTCGTCTCGACAGGCCTCGAGGCGTGCGACGACGGAAACGACAGCGACGGCGACGCCTGTCTCAGCAGCTGCGTGGCGGCACGCTGCGGCGACGGCGTTCGACAGGTCGGGGCCGAGGAGTGTGACGACGGCAACCTCTCGATGGCCGACGGGTGTCTGAACGATTGCACCCGGTCGCGCTGCGGGGACGGCGTCATCGAAGCCGGTCACGAGCAGTGCGACGACCAGAACGTCGACAACACGGACGGTTGTCTCCTGACGTGCTCCACCTTCGACTGGTGCTTTGGCTTCACCGTCTCCGCGGTGAGCCCGCCGGTGGCCTGCATCGGGACGGCGCCCAGCTCGCTTCGGCTCACGGGCAGCGGTCGAGGCTTCCTGTTCGTGAACGGCAAGGCGCCGTCGATCACGTTCGCAGGCGCGCCTGCGGCCATCACGAACAAGCTCGGGTGCGGGCCCATCCTCGGTGGCTTCGACTCCGGCGAGGGCTGTGCCCAGCTGGACATCGCCATCCCGGGCGTCGGCCTGCCCCTCGGCGACTACGACATCGAGGTGAAGAACCCGATCACCGCGGCGTGCGCTGATCGGGCCGTCTTCTCGGTCGGGCCGGCCCCGAAGATCGTCTCGGTCCAGCCCAGCGAAGCCTGCGAAGACCTCGGCTTCACCGTCACCATCTTCGGGACGGGGCTCGTCGGCTCCACGCAGGTCTCCCTCCGCGGACCGTCCGGCCAGGTCGTCACCGCGATCGAGACGAAGCTGGTGGCCACAGGCCAGCTCCTGGCCACCTTCGAGGGGCTCGTGGAGGGCGCGTGGGACGTCCGCGTCTCCAATGGGGTCGGCTGCGAGGATCAGCTCGACGATGCCATCGAGGTGTTTCCGCGGCCGGTGGTCTTCTTCGTGGACCCGCCCGTCATCTACAACGGCGTGAACGTCCAGGCGTCGGTGTACGTGGCCAATGTCAACGGCGGCAGCGTCGCCGAAGTCGCCATCCGGCGGGTGGGGACCTCGACCTGGATCCCCATCCCACACACTTATGACCCGCTCCGCCCGTTCCGGGTTCAGACCACGGTCCCCAGGGATCTGATCGAGGCTGGAGAGCGGGCCGACTTCGAGTTCTCGCTCACCGATGGGCTCGGCTGCCCCGCCTCCCTGTCGGGCGTGGCCGCGCTGACCAAGGTCCTCGCTATATCTCCCTTCGTGACGGCTCCGCCGTTCGGAAGTCAGAGCTCGCCGACGGGGGTGTCCATCACCATCCCGGACGGGTCCATCGGGGCGGCCTTCGAGGAGGTCCCACGCGTGTACTTGAACCCGATTGGCGACGGGGGAGTCGCTACCCCCATCGCCAGCCTCGGGTTCCTGAGTGGTCGGTCGCTCACAGGGCTGGTCCCCGCGGGTCTCCCCGCCGGGGACTACCAGGTGATCGTGGTCAATCCCGACGGCACGGTCGGGATCAGCTCCCCTCCGATTCCGGACGGCGGCTTCCGCGTGATGACGACGCCGCCCCCGCAGATACGGACCATCGCCCCGGGCTCGATTCCCACGCCTGACACGGTCGTCAAGATCTTTGGAACCGGCTTTGGCACTGCCACGGTGCGTCTCGAGTGCGCCACGCCGGACGTCCCCGAGCCGATAATCTTCGGGACGACGAACGTCGTGGCTCAGAGCTACGGCCTCGACTTCACGATGGACTCGGCCAATGCGCCGCCGCAGGACTCGGTCTGTGTGGTCCGCGTGACGCGGGCAGACGGTGGCTTCGCGGAGTTCTCGGCGCTCGTGCTGCTGAACTCGGCCGAGAACATCCCGGACTCCACCGACACAGGCGCCCCCCTGCAGACGCCGCGACGGGCACCGTCGACGCTCGTGGGCTCGGTCTCCACCACGTCGCGGTTCCTGTACGTCCTCGGCGGTGACGGCGGCAGTGCGGCGTCCGCGCTCTCGAGCATCGAGGTCATCGGGCTCACCCCGTTCGGCACCCTCGAAGGGAGCGCTCGCACGCTGTCCACCCCGCTGCCTGCCGCCCGAACCGCGGCTCAGTCGGTGAACCTGGGTCGCTTCCTGTACCTCGTGGGCGGCGATTCGGGTGGGGGCCCGGTGACGTCTGTCGTCCGGGCCGAAGTGCTCCAGCCCACCGACTCGCCCGAGTTCGACGGCAACCTCGAGATCGGGCTGGCGCCGAACGGCCTCGGGCCGGGGCTCTGGTATTACCGCGTGAGCGCGGTCATGGCCGCTGGAGACGCCGACAATCCGGGCGGCGAGACGCTGCCGAGCGAACCCCTTCCGGTCGTCGTCCCCGAGTGGGCGCCGAGTGGGTTCCTCGTCACGCTGCGTTGGGCCGCTGTCCCCGGCGCGGCGTCCTACCGGCTCTATCGCTCGCCGGCCGCCAATACGTCGCTCTCGGCGGTGCGTCGCATCGCGGAGCTACCTGCGAGTACGACGATCTACGCCGACGCATTGACGCCCGTCACGCCCAGCGCGGCACCGCGGCAGCTCGGGGATCTCGGGACCTGGCGCACCCTGCCGGCGCTCGGCGTGGCGCGTGCAGGCTTCGGTCTCGCGGTGGCCCGTGACCCCTCGAACGTCAATCGTCACCACCTCTACGCCATCGCGGGGCGCACCACGGGCGGCAGCGCCGTCGGGACGTGGGAGTCCCTCAGAATCGACACCTCGGCCGACGGCTCCCAGACGGTGGCGGCGGCCTGGACGTCAGGCGGCACGAACACGGTCCCGGCCCGGCAAGACCTTGGCGTGTGGGCGGTCGACGTGGGGGTCGTCAGCCCACCGGGCGTCTCGGGCGACGACGACGCGTGGATCTTCGTTGGCCCGGGCTCCGGCGCCGCGAACGCCACACGCGTGTACTCGGCGCACGTGTTGGCCGGCGGCGGCCTGGCGTCCTTCTCGCTCGCGTTCAACGGCAACGCGAGCCGGACGGGCTACGGGGCAGTCGCGATCTCGAGCCAGCTCTTCCTGCTCGGCGGGCGGGTATCGAACGCCATCTCGGCCTCCCGTGACTCCGCCCTCATCACGGGCCCCGGGACGATCTCGAACGTCAACGCCACCCCGGGCGACCTCGTCGTGCCCCGCGAGTACCCCGGCGCCACCCTCGGGAGTGGTCGGATCTTCCTCGTCGGCGGCCAGACCCCGTCGGGGCCGACGGCCTCGATCGAGTCGAGCCCGTGGTGACGGGGGGCTGAGCCCGGGTCGCCAGGGCCGAACGCCTAGGCGGCCACGCCCATCGCCGGCTTCTTTCGAGCGACCTCAGAGCGCAACGCAGTCCCCGTCGGCGCAGAGCTCGCCCTTGACGCAGTCTGCCGAAGACTGACAGCAGCTCTTCGGCAGCGGCGCAGGGGCGCTGACGCGCAGCGTGTCGAGCGTGATCGAGTCGACCTTGGAGACCTGGACAACCACTGTCGGTGACGGCGGCTTCGGCGTGTTGGCGTCGTAGGTGCCGGCGGCTATGAGGGCGAAGGTGTGGCGGGTCCACCCGAGCTCCAGCGGCGTGGCGCTGCCGATGAGCCCCTCGGGGTGACGCCGGAAGAGCGCCCAGCCGTCCGAGCCGAAGAGCCGGACGTCGAGGAACCCGCTGGTCTTGTCGAGCGGCGTGCCCTGCACATCCACGCTCACGGCAGCCGACTGGGCCAGCGTGAGCGGCATGAACGACGCAACCATCGGCAGCACGCGCATCGGCGTCCCCAGCTTCTCCATGATGGCGCCGCCAAGGCCCGACAACGTGACAGCGGCGCCCGCTCCCCCCGAGCCCGGCGCCACCTGAACGAGGGAGCTCGACGCCGCCGGGATGAAGTCGGCGCTCGCTTCGAAGTCCCAGACCCACTTGGCCACCAGCGGCCCCCCGGGGAGGGCGGCACAAATGGGCGTGGGCGCGCACGCGCTGAGGCACGCGCCCGAGCTGCACGCGGCGTCGTCAAAGCACTCCTGACCCACCTCAGACAGCGGGAGGCACTTGCCGGCGTTGCACCAGCTATTGGGCTTGCAGGGCGCGGCCTTGGAGCAGCACTCGCCGTTCGGGGTGAACGAGCACCCTCCGGGGCCACACTTGTCCGCCGTACACGGATCACCGTCGTCGCAGAGGACGAGCGCGCTCACGCAGGATCCGTACGTGCACGAGTTCTTGGTGCACGGGTTGCCGTCCTCGCACTGCTTGTCGTCGAGGCAGCACGCCTTCGTCTGTTTGTGGAAGCAAGTCTTGGTGAGCGTGTTGCAGCCGTCGAACGTGCAGGGGTTGCCGTCGTCGCAGTGGGCGGCGTCCGTGCAGCAGCCGGTCTTCGCGAGGCTCTGGCACTGGTTCTGCGAGTTACAGACGTCGAGGGTGCACACATTGCCATCGTCGCACTGCGCCGCGCTGGTGCAGCAGGCCGGGGCACCCTTGGTCGGCGGCCCGCTCTGCGCGTGGTAGCACAGCCCGCCCTTGCAGCCGTCGAGAGTGCACGCGTTGCCGTCGTTACAATCGGCGGCCGTGGTGCAGCAGCCCGGGTTCTCAGTGTGCCGGCAGAGGTTGTTGACGCAGCTGTCGGTGGTGCAGGCCGCGCCGTCGTTGCACTGCTCGGCCGTGGTGCAGCACCCGGGGATCGGCTGCCCGAGCCGGCAACGCCGGACCATGGTCGACAGGCCCGAGGCCTTGACGCCGCCGGTGACCGCGACCGTGACGGCCGCGCAGAAGGCTGGGCGGCACACGTCGTCGCTGTGGCAGTCTGCGTCTTCGTCGCAGCACAGCGGATCGGTCGAGGGGGCGTGCGCGCATTGGCCCGCCTTGCAGGCGTCCTTGGTGCAGCCGTCGCCGTCGTCGCAGTCCGCCGCCGTGGTGCAGCAGCCCACGATCGGATCCTGGAAGCACACGCCGTCGTCGCAGCACCCCACCGTGCAGGCGTTGGTGTCCGCGCAGTCGGCGTCGTCGTTGCACATGGCGCACTCGCCCTCGTGGCAGACGAGGCCGAAGCGGCAATCGCCGTCCGTCTGGCAGCAGTTGCGCTTCTGGCGCCACTGGCACTTCCCGGCCACGCAGGTCCCGAGATCGCACGGATCGACAGACACGCAGTCGGTGTTGCTCGAGCAGAGCTTCGGCGACACGAACGACAGCGAGTCGACACTCTGCGGGTTGCCGAGGGGCTTGCCCGTGGACGCCGAGAGGAGCGTGGCGGTGATCGTGTGGCTGCCCGGCGGCTGCGCGGGCAACGTGAAGGGCTTCAGGTCGCGCCGGGTGACCACCGGCACCCCGTCCACGCTCACCTGCACCACCACCTGCCCGGCGGCCGTCCCGACCTTCGCGCCCTCGACGGCGAGGCCTGCCGTGAACTTCCCGCTGAGCACGGCGCCGTTGCTCGGCTTCACGATGTCGACGTTGGGTCCGGTCTCGGCGTAGCCCGGGCGGCTCGCGAGCAGCTCGGTGAACGTGACCGGCGTGCCCCCGCAGGTGCCGCCGGTGGGCTCTTCGCAGGTGGCCGCAGCGCACGAGACGCCGCCCAGCACCGCGCCGCCCTTCTCCGTGCACAGCCAGGGCTGGAGGTCCTGGCACGAGCCGCTGGGGAGGCAACACGCGGATGGGAGCTTGCACGGCGAGCCCTCGCTACATGACGCACCAGCGAGCCACGTGCCGCCCTTCGTCTCGCAGGTGAGCGCGTTCGGGTAGCTGAGGCAGTGCGTGTCGATGCAGCACGCGCCCGTGGAGACCACCGGGCACTGCACGGCCGAACACGCGACCCCCGAGTGCCAGAGCCCCTGCGCGCTGGCGCACTCCGCGGCGACCACGAACGAACACGCGCCGCTGGGGAGGCAGCAGGCGCCGCGCGTGCTGGGAGAGGCCTCGCAGTAGTCCAGAGCGGCGCAGGTGGTGTTGGGCGCGAAGGTCCCGCCCGAGAGCGCAGCGCAGGCGGCGGGCCCGAGGTTCTCGTAGCAGGCGCCCGAGGCGCAGCACGCTCCCCGCGGTCCCGGTGGCTCGATCGCCTGGCAGGTGGCGGAGCAGGACGCGCTCCCGGCCGAGCCGCCATCGCACTCTTCCACGTACCAGAGACCTGCGCACACCGGATCCTCGGCGTTCGCGGGCAGCTCGCAGCCGTGCGTGATGTACTCGGGGGAGCCGGGCGCCGCCGGACCCACGACCTGCACCGGCGTGGACTGGACCACGCCGTCGCCGCAGCACTGGCCCACCTCGGCCTGGAGGCTCACGATGGGGCACTCCTTGGGCTTGAACGCCCCGCTCGCCGTGGGGGCGAGGCAGCCGCCGTCGGGGCCGCAGATCTCGCCCTGTGGCGCGTTGCAATCGGCGTGGGTCGTACACTCACACTTCGTCTCGGCCGCGCTGAGGAAGCGGGCGTCGAAGCACTCGGAGACCTTGGCCAGCCACTTCTCGCCCACCTGCGGGGTCACGAAGAAGCCGCTGAACGAGACGTGGTAGCGGTAGGCCGGGAACATCGTGTCCGGGCTGTAGTCGGAGGCGAGGCTCGAGCCGGGCGTGGGCCAGAACATGGAGTCGATGTCGAGCCAGTTGTGCGGCGCGCCGCTCGGGTCCGTGGTCTCGTGCAGAGCCGGGAAGGCACCCCAGAGGAGCGGGGCGTAGGTATTCGCCGTCTCGTCCAGGCATCCCCAGATCCGCATCATGTTCGCCGTGATGTCTTTGCACGGGAACGTGTGTGTCACGCCCGTGTGCGGGTCCGTGTACTTGCACGTCTCGGTGGCGAGGGCGCCCTCGCTCACGAGGTTGCCCGCCGCGTCGTAGGTGGGCATGAGGTTCGCGAGCCAGGTGGTCACGGGCTGCCCGTCGATGCAGGGCTGGTTCTCGGCATACAGCTGGAAACCGATGTCCTGACCCCAGTTGTAGGTGTCGACGAGGCCATTCACGAGGTCCTCCGGCGTGGTGGGATCCGGGTTCTCCTTGTGGGCCTTCATGTCCTCCTTGCACCACGCGATGAACGCCTCGGTGGTGCCGGCGTTCCCGTCCGTGTAGGCCCAGGGCTGGGCCGGGTGCGGGGTGATCGAGTCCGGCAGGTTCTCCGGATAGCGGCAGACCCCGCCGTTCGGGCAGTTGCGGAAGAGCTCTACGCCGGCCGCGTCGAACGCGGCGTCATAGGGGTTCGAGGTGAGCGAGCGGGGGAAGCGGTTGGTCACCGGCGTGGTCAGGGCCGGGTCCGAGCACTCGTCCTGATAGCGCGCCTCTAGGCCCGGCTGATACCAGCCCTTCCAGGTCGAGCCGATGTCCCAGGCGTCGTTCCACTCGAAGAGCGTCCACTCCCGCACCTTGCCGAAGATCTTGAACGAGGCCTCGACGCCCACGCCCAGGGTGAAGATGAGCGTCGCGTAGATCTCGGAGAAGGCATAGCTCGAGATCGTGTGCATCGGCGCCACCACGTTCTGCATGCCCCACGTGATCGTCTCGGCCCAGGAGATCCCGTGCTTCGGCTGGCAGGCGCCCGAGACGCACTCGGCGTTGGTGGAGCAGTCCGCGTTGGTGGCGCAGTCCCTCACGCACGAGCCGTTGGCGCAGCTGCGCCCCGCGGTGCAGTCGCCGTCGTCCTCACACGAACAGTCGACCGGTCCACCCGCCGCCGTGCACACGCCCGCTTCGGCGTCGCAGGTCTCGCCGCCGGCCGCCGAGCAGTGGCTGTCGTCCGCGCAGCCGCAGGCGCTGGCAAAGCCGTGCTGTAGCGGATGGCAGCCGTCGCCCTCCCACGCCGCGATCTCGTAGCTCGTGGTCTTGATGCACTGATACGGGTAGAAGCCGGGAGGCCCGCTGAGCGAGCCGGACGAGCCGCCCGAGCCCTCGTCAGGCGGGCACTCGTCCAGGGTGGGCGGCGGGGGCTCGTAGGCGGGGTCGTTGCACACGACCCGCCCCGTCTGCGTCACCGCGCACACGACATAGGGTCGCGCGTTCGGGGGCACCGCGAGCAGCGAGCGCCGGGCGAGGCCGCCCATGTCCACGAAGAGATCGCCAGCGGCTGCGGTGAGCGCCACGAAGCTGGCGCTGGCGTTCTGGACCTTCACCTCGCTGCCCCAGCAGGTTACTTTTTGCCGGTCTTCCGTGAGCGCACACATCGTGCACACCCCGGCCGGCTCGATGTCGATGAAGCGCCCCGGGGGCGGCGCCGCCTGTGAGCACGTGCTCCAGTGGTTGTTGAACGCCTGGCAGGCGATCCCGAGCGGCTTCGTCGGGTTCGTCGCGGCGTGGATGCCGCAGGCGATGCTGTTGCCCAGCGAAGCAACGTCGACGTAGTCGTCGTCCTTGCCGTCGCCGCCCACGAACTGGACCCGACGATAGTTCTCGGGCGTGAACGGCAGCACACACTCGGGCGCGTGGTCCGCGTCCTCCGCGCAGTCGTATCCGGGCGGGCAGGTCGCTCCCGCGCAGGTGATCGGGCCCGCGTTCGGTGGCGTGACGTGCGGCGTGGAGCGCGGCCACGCACAGAGGATCGGGCTCCCCGTTCGGGTCGAGGCGTGGTCGTACCAGAGCGGCAAATCGGTCCCGCCGGGCGTGAGCCCCACGCCGGACAAGCCGCACAGCGCGTCCGCGTCCGCCTCGATCTGCTCGAACGGCGTCCCCGTGACCGTGGGGTCACAGGTGTGCGAGGCGCTGCCGCAGCCCAGCGTGATGGCGAGGAAGCTCGAGGAGCACAGCGCAGGGTTGGTGGGCGTGGGGTTCCCTGGGTTGGTCTGGCAGTTATCGTCTTCCCACGCGAGGCGGAGGGTGGACGTGTTCACGCCCACGGTGCCGTCGTTGCCGATGGTGGTGTCGAAGATCGGCCCGTCTGGGTAGTCGCAGTCTACGAGCGGGTCCAGGCACCCCGTGCCGTCGTTCAGCCCGAACGGCTCGGCGCCGAGCCCGTGGTTGACCGCGTTGGGTACGCCCGTGTCGCGCGAGAACGCGCAGCGCTCCGACTCACACTCGATGGTGACCCGCCCCCCGGCTTGCCCCGGGGCCTGTCCGCCGAGCGCCGTGACCCAGCCCATGCCCGGCTGCCAACAGCGCACCTGGCCGTTCACGCTGGTGACGGGGTCGTTCACGATCCCGCAGATGAGCTCGCCCAAATCCACCTGGGTGAAGCGGGGCGCGAGGCAGGGCGGCTCCTCGCCGCTGAGGAGGCGCGAGCAGTGCTCGGGCGTGACGTTGTGGTGCACCACGGGGTTGCCCCCCTCGTCCTCCACGATGCAGTACCCGTGTTGCTCACACTCGCTGAGCGACTCGAGGTCGAGCACGGCGGTGCTGGCGAGTGGGCCGCCGCCTTCGATCGTGTCTCCCTCGCCGCACGCGCTGTCTTCGCAGCGGACGCCCTGGCTCCAGGTGGCCTGCACGGACTTCGCGCCGATCCCGAGCGTCGCCAGCTTCGCGAGGAGCTCGTCCAGCTTGCCCGAGTACCCCATCGCCTGAGGCAGGATGTCGACGAAGCCCTCCGTGATGTCGGTGGCGGTGGCGTTGAGCTCGTCGCACTTCGCCTGGTCGAAGCCGGTCCAGTCGTCGATACACGCCGAGTACTCCTGGTGGGCGCCGCCGGGCGGGTCGAACTGGGCCGTGATGCAGCACGACGAGTCACCCGAGGTGCAGCTGTAGGTGGTGTCGGCGCTGCCGCCGAGCTGGGCGCTATTGCAGCTCTCGATGACCACGGGCTCCACCACGGGCGTACACGGCGCGTCCGGGGGAGGGTTCGAGTGCAGCAGGGTGTCTGACAATGCGGAGTTGAGGTCCTGGACGCCGCCGTAGCCGCCGGGGCGGATGTTCACGTACAGCCCCAGCGACGCGTAAGCGCCGATCCGGAGCTTCCAGATGTTGAAGCCGAGGAAGACGTCGAGGCCGAGGCCGGGCTCCACGAAGACCGAGGTCCCGTTGTCCGCGGTGAGGTCGTCGGAGGCCATGGCGTGCATGTTCCGCTCGAAGTCCTCCTCGGTGAGCTGCTCGCCGGAGGGCAGGTTGCCGCTCACGGCCTCCTGGATCTTGCCGCGCATGAGGTCGGTCTCGTGGGTCCACTCCACGCCCGCGGCGATGTCGAACCACGGGACCGCGGTGAGGATCCCGGGGACGATCGTGATCGGCGGGAGCTCCTTGCGCGGCGGGTCCAGCGTCAGCGGCAGGTTCACGCCCGCGGAGAGCACCGCGATCGCCGAGTCCTCCCACTCCGGCGCGTTCGGCGTCTGGGCGGGGTCGAAGACGTTGAAGACCTGCTGGCGGGGCCAGATGTGGTCGTTACCCGGGTTCTGGATGGTGTCGCTGTTCGGCACCGGGTGGAGGTCGCGCACCACGAAGGCGCCGAGCGGGATGCTGCCGGAGCCGTCCACGGGGAGGTCGAACGGGGCCCCTGAGCCGTCGTCCGAGGTGGTGGCGAACGCGTCGAGGCGCGCCAGCACATCCGCAGAGATGGGGATATCCAGCGGGATCCCGAACGGCTCCCGGATGTCCCAGAGCTTGAAGCCCTGGAGCTGCACGTTGAGCTCGATGCCCGGCAGGATGGACAGCTCGTGGCCGAACACGCTGGCGGCGAACCCCCCGCTGCGGAACTGCGCGCGGCGCTCCTTCGACACGTTGTGCGAGGAGTACCGGGCGCCGATCGAGAAGTTGTCGCCGCCGAGGTTGCCCATCTGCGCGTAGGCGCCGTGACCGGCGTAGCCGATGCACATGTGCAGGTCGGGCCGCAGCTCGGTGTAGGCCCCGAGGTGGTAGCCCTCTGTGAACAGATCGATGTACGTGAAGGCCTTCGCGAGGAAGGCGTTGAGCTGGTTCAGCGTCTCGCCAAAGGTCCCGAGCGCGTCGGCCACGTCTCCCAGCGCGCCCGAGAGCACGTCGTTCAAGTGGTCGTTGAGCCAAGCCGTGAGGCCGTCCAGGAAGCCCACCTGCTTCAGGATCCAGAGCCCTGCGGAGGCCACCGCACCCACCGTGCCCTCGGGGCTCTGCAGGAAGTCCACGGGCATCCACAGGAAGCATGTCTCGGGGGCGGTGGACGCCGGGATGGTCCCGTTGGGATCGCAGAAGTCGTAGCAGTCCGAGCGCATCGTGCGGGCGTAACAGCCGGCGAGCGCCGCGTTGACCAGCACATTCTTGGCGTCGAGGAGCTTGTTCGTAACGAACGCCAGCGCGTCTTGGCCCACGCCGTTCAGCATGTTCTGGAGCTCGGTCTGAATCGGCTGGAGCTCGGCGAGCAGCGCGTCCCACTCGTCCATGAGCGCGTCGCCGAAGGCGTCGCCGAGGCTGCCGAACGTGAACTGCCCCCCGGCGAGGGTGAGCAGGCCCTCGGCCTCGAGCGCCGCGAAGCACGCCGCGGTGTTGGGGTTGCCGGTGAGGTCGGTCAGGACCTGGTTCAGGAGGTCGTCCGCCAGGGTGTTGAGGGTGCTCTCGAGATTCGCGATGTCGTTCCAGAGCGTGGTGACGCTGTCGATCGCGGCCTCGATCGCCGGCATGGCCGCGGAGACCTGATCCACGGCGTCCTGGATCTGCGCGATCAGGGCCTGCGGGTCGAGGTGGAGGAGATCCCCAATACCTTCAACGCCCTGGAACGCCGCGATGATGGCCATCACGGTGTCCTTGATCACGGGCAGCAGCGGCGTGATGTCGTCGTTCCACGTGTCGATCACGTTCTGCACGGCGGCCACGTCCTGGTCGAAGGCATCCTCCACGAGGGTGAGGGCGTTCTCGAGGGCGAGGTCGATGTCGGGCGTCCAGGTGCCATCGAGCACGCCGTCGCAGACCGTGGGGTCTGACAGCAGCGGGATCGCGTCGGCGAGCGCGTCCTCCAAGAGTCCGCGGATCGTGTTGCCCACGAGGCTCTGCAGCAGGAGCCCGTCCTCGAGGCGGCCCAGGATGTAGGCCTCGAGGTCCTCGAGCGCGGCGATCAGCGGATCGAGCTGCTCCAGGAGGAACTGCGTGAGGCACCCCTCGAAGTCCAGGTCGTTCACCAGCGAGTCGACCGCGTCCTCCACGCGATCCACGATCGCGGCCGGGTCGCAGCCCGAGGGCGCGCAGCTGCCGATGCAGACGCAGTGCCCCACGGTCTGCGGGATCACCTGGCCGCCGGCCCACCCGATCGCGTCGTCCACGTACTGGCCCTCGGCCACGTACTCGGACGCCTTGTCCAGGGAGTTGGCCGCGTTCTGCACCAGCGAGATCAGGAACTGCAGGCTCTGCAGCAGGTTCAGGTTGTGCGTGATGTCTCGGTACGTGGGCAGGTTCTTGAGCGTGAGGGTCTCGCTGCCGTCCACCACCCCCTCCTCGTCGAAGGTGGGCCTCGTGAGCGTGTCGGTGGGGTGCGGGATGTCCACGCTGGACCACAGGGGTCGAGGGGGGGCGCTGTACGGGGCGGCCTCGTACGACATACCGAGCTCGTCCGTGTCGACGCAGAACGGGCGGTCGCCGTCCCCATAGATCAGCGCGCCGCTGAGCGACGCGACCGGTGCTGAGGGCGCCTCGGAGGACTCGTTCGGGGGCGCCTCGTCCGGCGGGCTGGACGCACAGCGCAAGGAGGCGAGGGCGGCCAGCATGACCAGGGCGCGCACAGGGGCGCCGGAACCAGCGCGGGTGAAGTTGGTAGGGGTCATGGCGCTCCGAGGGCTCGTCGCGTCGAGTCCCTTATGCGTGAAGAGGGGGGGAGTGTTCATTGCGCGCACTCGAGCGGGAAGCTGCCCGTCGGGTCGGCGGCGCCGGAGGTGGCGCAGTCGTAGAAGCCGGCATCGCTGAAGCCGCAGCTGGGCACCTTCGCGGCGGGGCAATCGATGCAGAACGTCTTGCCGCCTTCGCACCAGACCACGCGCCCGAGGGCGTCACAGCAGCCCTCCGCCGTTGCCGTGGTGGCGCATCCGTCGGCGGCGGGGACGCCGGCCCCGTGGCAGACGAACGCAGGCGCGCTACCGCAGGTGTCGGCCGGAGCTGCGCACTGGCCGTTGGCGCAGCTGAACACCGCGCCGCAAGGGGTGGCTCCGCAGTAGGCGCAGTCGGTGTCCTGCTCGCAGGGGTGCTTCGAAGGGACCTCCCGGCAGTCGCACGCGAGCCCGCACGAGAGTACGGCGAGGCTCACGCACGCTTCGTCCCAGGAGCCAGCGCAGCAATACGGGTCGGCTGCGCAGACGCACGCGGAGACCACCGGATCGCCGCTCCCGCCTTCGCCCGAGGCAACGCAGGGGTGGCCCGCGCCGCAGGTGACGGGCGTGATGGCGCATACGCCGGTGGTTGGGTGGCAGGTCGCCACGTCGCAGCCCGTGGCCGTGCACGTCGGGGCGGGCTTCGGGGCGCAGACCGCATTGACGCAGCCCCAGTGCGTGGTGCAGGGGTCGGTCTGACAGGGCTTGCAGTCGGCGTCCCCACTGCAGGCGACCGGGTCGACGCCGCAGACCTTGCCGCACAGCGGGCCCGCGTCCTCGTGGAGACAAGCGCCGGTGCTCAGCTCGCAGACCTCGGTGGTGCACGGGTCATCGTCGTCACAGAGATCTGGACCCGCCTCGATCGCGCACTCGCCCGACGCCGGATCGCAGTGGGTCACTACGCACTCGCCGTCGGCGCTGGTGTCGCACTCCACGGGCGCGCTGGCTGCGCAGACCCCGGACACGCATCGCCACGGGGTGGCGCAGAGGTTCGCGGAGCACGCGACACAGTCGGTGTCGTCGAGGCACGTGAGGGCCGCGTCGCTCGCCAGCGGGCAGTCGCAGGTGTGGCCACAAGACGACGTGGCCAACGCGACGCAGGTCGCGTCCCAAGCGACGCCGCAGCAGTAGTCGTCGAGCGCGCAGACGCACAGCGTGACCTCGGGATCCGAGCTGCCGCCCGCGTGGACGACGCAGGGGTCGCCGGCGACGCACTCGGGGAGCGGGGTGGCCACGCACTGGCCGGACGCGTCGCAGCTCTCGGCGGTGCAGGGGTCGCCGTCGTCGCAAGCCCCGTCGTCGGGCGCGGTGACGCAAGCGCCGGCGGCGGCGTCGCAGCTCACGGCGAGGCAGTCGTTGGGATCGCTGTCCTGGCAAGCGAGCGGCGCGCCTCGGGCGCATAGCCCCTCGACACACGAGAAGGCGCCGCTGCAGGCGTCGCCGCCGCACGGGCCGCAGTCGGCGTCGTCGTCGCAGGCGGTGGTGCCCCCGTCGCAGCCGCAGACCACGCCGCAGTTCACGGCGGCGTTGTCGACGCAGGTCGAGTCCCAGACCACGTCGCAGCAGTAGGCGTCGGTGGCGCAGACGCAGGCGGTGACGGTGGGGTCGGAGCTGCCGGGACCGCTGCTGGCTTCGCAGGGCGAGTTGTCGGGGCAGTCCGTGCAGGGCGCAGCGTCCGGCTCGTCCGGGACATCCGGGACGTCCGAGGAATCGACGGCATCGTCGTCGCTTGGAAGGTCCGGCGCACCCGTGTCGTCCAGTGGGTCGACGTCGGTGGGCGGGCCGCTGTCCTCCGGCGGCGCGGGGGTGTCGTCGCCCGAGACGTCAGGCGGCTCGACGTCGCTCTCCTGGGCGTCGGCAAGGACGTCTGGGGGGGCCACGATGTCTTCGACCGGTGCCGTGTCCGGGAGCGGCCCCGTGTCGCTGTGCGGGGTCCCGTCGGCGGAGGGCTCCGTGTCGGCGGCCCCCACCAGATCCGTGGCGTCGCTGGCAGGAGTGTCTCCGCATGACGCGAGGCAGAGCGCGGCCACCAGGGCGGCGACGCGACTCAGGGCTTGCGGGGACAGGGGGGGGATCAGGGTCATGCACGGTCTCCGGTGTTTCTGTTCCCGAAGATGACATGCTTCGTCTGGAAATCACGCGCGGAGTCCAGGGAGTCAGGCCCTGGCTAGCCCTGTGCGGGCGGGTCAGTCGATGCCTTGCGTGTTGGATGGCACGAGCTTCCAGTTGGCGTTGTCGCGCTTGTCCAGCACCGTGAGCGAGCCGTCGTTGAGGTAGGACACCCCCGCAGCCGCCATCAGCGACAAGCCGAAGGCGCGCGTGAGAGCACCCTCGCCCCGGGTGAAGGCGCCGAGGCGCCGACCCGCTGCGTTGTTGCGATAGTCCATCTCGCGGTCGACGGCCATGCTCTTGTCGGCCGGCTCCAGCTCGGACTCGTGGGCGTCGGCCAGCTGCTTGGCCTTGTCTTCCCCCACCATGAAGGCCATGTAGGCGTTCCAGAGGAAGTGCCGGAGCGCGTCCGACCGGCCGCCATACATCGATGCGTCGCTGTCTTTGCGCGCATGCGAGTACGTGGTGCTGATGGCCACGGCCCACGCGGCGGCCTGCACCCACGCGCTCGCAGCGTCCGCGTCCGACTCGAGGATCGCCTTCTCGCGTTCGTTGGGATCCCGGCCAAGCGCGATGTCCTGCATGACCGTGGTCGACTTTGGCTTCAACGCCGCGGACTGCTGGTTGTAGGACTGGCCCCGCAGCGGTGAAGCGGCGGGGGCGTTGGCGGCTGCCGGCGAGCTGGCGGCCTGGGGAGCACGAGCTGCGAGTTGTGGCTGCGACATATGTGCAAGCTACGCCCGAGATTGGCAAGGCACAAGCCCGCTCGTGTCGAGAGGGGCGAGCTCAACAAATCAGCTGCGGACGGGCCCGGGAGCTGTGTGGCCTCGACACGGGCGAGGGTCAGCGAGCGGGACTCTCAGGTGCACGCACAGACGACGTTGCGGTCTCCGAACGTGTTGTCCACGCGGCTCACGGCCGGCCAGAACTTGTGCTCCCGGACAGCGGGCAAGGGCCAAGCGGCCAGCGAGCGGGGGTAGGCGTGCGGCCACTCGTCGGCCGTGACGTCCGCAGCGGTGTGGGGCGCGTTGCGCAGGGGATTGTCTGCCTCTGACAGCTCTCCCCGCGCGATCGCCTCGGCCTCCGCCTTGATGGCGATGAGGGCGTCGCAGAACAGGTCGAGCTCGGCCTTCGAC
>SXGT01936561.1_pt1 | contig 40647 bp, 24 predicted proteins | sample 3176221 | NCBI WGS metagenome assembly SXGT01 (sample SAMN11356862, study PRJNA531348) | freshwater metagenome | isolation source: freshwater sample F1-120 | place: China: Fuxian Lake, Yuxi | collected 2017-12-25
TACTACTAATATCCGCCGCCGACTTTACAATTCTTTTTATTGGCTGGGAAGGTGTCGGATTATTATCCTATCTTCTTATTAATTTTTGGTATACTAGGATACAGGCAAATAAGTCCGCGTTAAAAGCAATTTTTGTTAACAAAATAGGTGATATTGCTATGCTCGGCGCTATAGCGCTATTCTATTTAATGAGTGGGACAACAAATATAATTACGATTGCGGCGCTCGCGCCATATCTGCAAGACTTTCCGCTATATAATTTTTCCCTTTATAACGTAGCTCTTTGTTGTTTTGTGATTGGCGCGGTGGGTAAATCAGCTCAATTATTTTTACATGTATGGTTACCTGACGCTATGGAAGGTCCCACCCCCGTCTCAGCTTTACTACATGCAGCAACTATGGTTACGGCAGGTGTATTTTTAATTGTCCGGAATTCTAGCTTATTTGAGTTAGCACCCGATATTTTATTCCTTATTTTAAGCGTGGGCACGATTACTACGTTTTTTGCCGCAACCACTGGTTTAGTCCAGTACGATTTAAAACGGATTATTGCCTTTTCAACGTGTAGTCAGCTAGGTTATATGTTTGCTGCCTGTGGGGTTTCTGGTTATGCTGTTAGTTTGTTTCACTTATTTAACCATGCTTTTTTTAAAGCGCTATTATTTTTAGCAGCAGGTTCTATTATTCATGCTTTGGCCGATGAACAAGATATTCGTAGAATGGGGGCTTTAGCTTTTTATCTTCCTTTAACTTTTAGCTTTTTTTGCGTTGCTTCCTTATCTCTCATGGGGGTTCCGTTTTTATCGGGGTTTTATTCGAAGGATTTAATTATCGAGTTACAGGCCGGTACTTACGTACAATTTAGCTCCTTTTTTTTCTTACTGTTAGTAACCTCTGCGGTGTTAACCGCTTTTTACTCGGCTAGACTTGTTTTTTTTGTTTTTCTAGATAAACCCCATTTTAATCACACTTTATTACACGATGCCGGTATTTGGGTTCAAGTGCCTCTTCTGTGTCTGGCTATTTTAAGTATTGTGAGTGGTTTTTATTTTGAAGATCTTTTTGTTGGTGTAGGTTCAACATATTTTTCCGGTTCAATCTTTATTTTGCCGCAGCATTGGCACGCGCTGCAGTTTGAATATATTCCTTATGTTTATAGCCAACTTCCGTTAATTGGGAGTTTATTTGGAGTTGGTGTTAGTACATTTTTGTTTTTTAAGAAACGTCGTTATTCAAAGTATAAGTATGTTTATTACTGTTTAACTCGTTTTCTAGTGACGCGTTGGGGGTTTGATGTTGTGTATAATAATATCTTAGTCCGTGGTTTTACTGTCCTTCTTTTTCATTTTTACTATTTTCTGGATAAGGGCCTTATTGAGTTAGTAGGTCCCACGGGTTTATACGTATTTTTTACTAAGGGCTCCTTATTTCTAGTCCGTTCTCAAACAGGAGCTTTAAGTGAATATATTCGGCTGCTCGCTATTGGATTTGTGGTTATTGTTGTTTCTTTTCCTTTTGTTGTCAATTTTGTGTAACACGAGTGGGTCGGGGGGATAGTTCTTATACGGGATTCCCAGTACTATCATAGTATTTCCGCGTTATATAAAACGTTATAGTCGAAGTCACAGAGATCGGACGGTTTTATATTAAGAACTATCTATTATTTTTTTGGAGTAGAAGGGATCGAACCTTCGTATGGCGGTATCAAAAACCGACGCCTTACCACTTGGCTATACTCCAGCTAAAACGTTGAGTAGTATTGTTGGTAATAACTGATCGTTATTTTAATTCGAACCGGGGCGTACATTTTATAAAGTAATGTTGCAAATTGTGTGGCCAGTTTGAGTTTTTTTGCGTCTCGAACAATTTGCGTTTTTTTTTGCATGAAAAATTTAAATTGCTCCCGGGATTTTTTATCAATGTGTGGGGACCGAATAATGCTTAACGGTGCTGATGTTTTGTTGATTGTTCCTGCTTTTGCGCCGTTTAGTTTAAATGGAAATACGCGTGTTGGGACGGTATATATGGTGGTTTTAAAAAACATAGTATGCTCTGGTTATGTTTTGGTGGGTTTAATAAATAAGGATAGGGTTTGCACCTATAATTAAAGCGCTGCTTTCTTTTTACTAGGTTAAAATACCTTATTTGTTGGTTCTATTTTTATCCAGATAGCTCAGTCGGTAGAGCGAAGGACTGAAAATCCTTAGGTCAGTAGTTCGATTCTACTTTTGGATAGCTGCTTTTTTTTCCACTAATATACAATGAAATTATATTTTACGCTTACGAAACAATTGCTTTTAGCAAGATCTCTGGTCTCGCTTTTAAGCTCGTTTGGTCGCGCGGTTTTAGTTTGTGAAGTTGATAGTTACACAATTCATATGTTGATCCGTCAATCACGTCTTTATGAATTTTGTACTCTACTAAAACATCACTATTATAGTCGAGTTCAGCAAGTCACAGAGATTACGTGTTCCGACCATCCTGCGCGTGCCCAGCGGTTTAGTATTTCTTATGTTTTGTTGAGTTGTTTTTATAACACGCGTTATATTTGTTCGTGTGTGACAGATGCTTATACGCCGGTTCCGAGTTTAGTTGCACTATTCGCGGGTGTTAACTGGCAGGAGCGCGAGATTTGGGATTTGTTTGGTGTTTTGTTTAAAAATCATCCAGATTTGCGGAGGATTTTGACAGATTACGGGTTTTTAGGTCACCCTTTACGTAAGGATTTTCCCGTTTCTGGGTTTGTTGAGGTGTATTTTAATGATATGGCGCAACTTGTATGTTACCAGCCGCTGTCATTAGCTCAAGAGTTTCGTGATTTCGGGCGCTTTCAGAATCCTTGGGTTGTTTAGGTCCCTCTTGTAATCGCGCGTTCCATGAATAAGCTAAAAAATTTTGTTTTAAATTTTGGTCCGCAACATCCTTCTGCACATGGTGTGTTGCGGTTAGTGTTACATTTAAATGGTGAGGTCGTTCTTCGTGCCGATCCACATATTGGTTTGTTGCATCGAGGGACCGAGAAGTTACTTGAATATAAAACATTTTACCAGGGTGTTCCTTATTTCGATCGTCTTGATTACGTTTCGATGATGTGTCAGGAGCACGCTTATGTTTTGGCAGTTGAAAAATTATTAAAGTGTTATGTCCCTATTCGGAGTCAGTATATTCGTGTCCTTTTTAGTGAGTTGACGCGTTTATTAAATCATTTATTGGCTATTACGACGCACGCTATGGACGTGGGCGCGTTAACGCCGTTTCTTTGGGCTTTTGAGGAAAGGGAAAAACTCATGGAATTTTATGAACGTGTTTCCGGCGCTCGTATGCATGCGGCTTTTTTTAAGGTGGGCGGGGTTTCAGAAGATTTACCTTTGGGTCTTTTGGACGAGATTTTTTTGTTTGCCCGGGCGTTTGGGTCGCGCTTAGATGAGATTGAAGAGCTATTGACAAATAATCGTATCTGGAAGTTACGTTTGCAACAAGTCGGGATTGTAACGCCAACCCAGGCGTTAGACTGGGGTTTTAGTGGTGTTTTGTTGCGGAGTACGGGTATTCCTTGGGATTTACGGCATGCATTTCCTTATGAGGTTTATTCGAAGTTGCAATTTGCCGTTCCTGTTGGTCAGCATGGGGACTGTTATGATCGTTATATTATGCGTATGGAGGAAATGCGTCAGAGTTTACGTTTAGTTAAACAATGTTTGGATCAAATGCCGTCCGGTCTCGTGCGGACGGATAATAAAAAAGTGATGGGTCCTTCTCGGGGGACAATGAAGGCTTCTATGGAGTCGTTAATCCATCATTTTAAACTTTATAGCGAGGGTTTTAGTGTTCCTGCGGGGAGTTCCTATGCTTCCGTTGAAGCGCCGAAAGGGGAATTTGGTGTTCATTTGATAACAAATGACACTACGCGACCTTATCGTTGTAAGATTAAAGCGCCCGGGTTTTTACATTTACAGGGGTTGGATTTTATGGCTAAAGACCATTTATTGGCTGATGTGGTAACGATTATTGGAACACAAGATATTGTGTTCGGTGAGGTCGATCGCTAATGACTTGGGCATATATAAATACAATGGTGCAGGAGTCCCTTAATGTTTCTCAACAGTTACGGCAGAAACGTTCGGGGTCACGCTTAGTTGTTGAGGATGTTGTTATTGTTACGTGTATGCGTTCGGACGCGGCGCGTCATCGGATTTTTGGTAGCTCTCAGCTTGAAGGCGGGTTATTAAAAGTAGAGCCTCTTGAGGTCCAGGATATTTGTCCGACGTTTACGCTTCCGGGTGCGCATACGAAAATTTCTGATTATGCTTTTCTCAGGGCAAGCCGTTTATTGGTTGCAAGTTTAGGTTCTGGGACAATGCATATTCGTAGCAATGGTTTTTATAGTTTTTTAGCTATGTCGTTGCGCGCGTATCGGTTTTTTTTTCACAGTTTTTTCCGAACGCGCCGGTTAATCGCTGTGCGAGCCGCCATTTATAATTCGCAACGCTTGCGTTTTTATTTGTATCGTCCGGCGGCTTTGGGCGAGGTTATTGGTTCTTCGTGTAGTGTTAGTGCGGTTCGCGCTGTTTTGCAGCCCAATGTTTTGTTGTTTTGGGGTAGCTGTTTGGTATCGGGGTGGTTGTTTTGTTTGACTTTGTTGAGTTTGGTTCTTGTGCGGTTGTCGAAATAGTATTTATGGGAGTCTCTGGCGGGTATAACTTAATTGGTAGAGTGTTAGTTTGTGGTACTAGAAGTTGCGGGTTCAAATCCCGCTATCCGCCTTTAGAATTATGTTATTTGAATCTTGTAGTCATCATGCTATTGCTCCTAAAAATTTTTTTTTGTTTTTTACTGGTTTTTCCTTTTATTCCGCGTGCGCTTGTTAAGCAAGCAAGCTTTTTTGCTGTTTTATTTTTTTTTTTTTTTTCCTTGATTCTGTGGTTTTTTTTTAATTCGGCATCCTATTTGACGCCGATGTCAATCGCCTGTTGGACCTGGTTTGGAACCTATTCATTGTGCTTTGGTGTGGATGCTATGGCCTTGTTTTTTATCATCTTGACGACGTTTATTTTCGTTATTTGTGTTGTTTCGGCATTCCAGTCAGTAAAAAAAAATCTTCAGGCGTATTTATTTTTATTATTTTTGATTGAGTTTTTATTGTTAGGCACGTTTTCCGTGTTAGATTTTTTTGTGTTTTATATTTTATTTGAATCCGTCTTGTTGCCTATGTTTTTGTTAATCGGTTTTTGGGGGTCAAATGCTCGTCGTATGAAAGCTGCGTATTATTTGTTTTTGTATACCTTGTTCGGTTCTTTATTTTTACTGGTTAGTCTGTTGCTTATTGGGTTTCAGTTAGGGACGTTTAATTGGTATTTTTTGTTAGTTAGTGATATTTCGTATACGCGTGAGCTTTTCCTATGGCCTGGTATTTTTTTGGCTTTTGCGATTAAAGTTCCTATGTTTCCATTTCATATTTGGCTCCCGGAGGCTCATGTAGAAGCTCCCACTGGTGGGTCGATTATTCTCGCTAGTTTACTTTTGAAATTGGGTGTTTTTGGCTTTTTGCGTTTTTTATTACCTCTTTTCCCTTACGGGACTCTTTATTATAGTTCGTTTGTTATTTTGTTTGCGCTTTTGGGTGTTTTTTATTCGAGTTTTGTTGCGTTGCGCCAGATTGATTTGAAGCGTATTATTGCTTATTCGTCAATTGCGCACATGAATTTTGGTCTGGTGGGTTTATTTTCGCTAACGCTTGACGGGCTAACGGGAGGTTATTTATTAATGTTAGGTCATGGTTTGATTTCGGGTGCACTATTTTTTTTGGTCGGCGTCCTTTATGACCGCTATAAATCAAGAATTTTATTTTATTATAGTGGTTTAGCCTTGCGGATGCCCTTATTTGCTGGTTTTTTTTTTTTTTTCTCAATTTCGAATATTGCGTTTCCGGGTACTTTTAATTTTGTAGCGGAACTTCTGGTTTTTTTGGGGGCTGGTGTTTCAAATTTTGTAAGCTTTTTTTTAATTCTTGTCTCCTTGTTAGGGACCACTGCGTTTACGTTTTGGTTATATAACCGAATAGCTTTCGGTACTTTTCGTTTTTATTTTGTTCCAGGTGTTGCTACTCCATTAGGAGTTTTTGATTTGACGCGGCTAGAAGGGTGTCTCCTGTTATTCCTAGCCTTATTGACCTTGTTAGGCGGAATCTTTCCTATGTTTTTTTTAGGCGCGTTGGACGCTGGCTTGTTTTATTATTTTATCTAGCATGTTTTTGTTTTCTCCTTTAGAACAATTCGCGGTTATTTCGATTTTTTCTGGCATCCCTTTGTTAGAAACGGTATGTTTTCTGACAAATTACTCGGTTATGCTAACCGTTGTCGTTGGGTTTTGGTTTTTAGTGGGGCTTGTGTTATGTTATACGCGGCATCCTGTTTTGCTTTCAGGGGTTGTGTTTTTGTTTGCGCAATATTTCCTATTTTGCACTACGTTTGTCAAAGAAAATCTTTCAAAAAAAGCCTATTATTTTTTCCCCTATCTGCTTATTTTGTTTACTTTCCTGTTGACGGCTAATTTGTTTAGTTTGGTTCCCTATAGTTTTGCTATCACGAGTCATATCGCTGTTACTTTGTTTCTATCGTTTTTAACGTTCTTTACTTGTGTTGTATTGTGTTTTTATCGCCATGGGCTTGATTTTTTTAGCCTGTTTTTGCCGAGTGGGTCTCCGTTGCCCTTAATTCCGCTCTTAGTAATTTTAGAATTAATTTCGTTTGTTGCCCGTTTGTTTAGTCTAGCGATTCGGTTGTTTGCCAATATTATGTCAGGACACACGCTTTTAAATATCTTGGCTGGTTTTGGTTGGATTTTAGCAACGAAGATGAGCCTAATTTTCGTGTTTCCTGTTTTAGTGGTTTTTTTAGTGTCGTTTCTGGAAGTAGGGATTTCTATTTTACAGGCGTATGTGTTTTGCGTGCTATCTGCAATTTATCTTTATGAAGCCTTATTTTTGCATTAATACCTTGGTGGGTTGTGTTTTTCTGGGTTATTTTGTTTTCTCGAATTTCGCTTGTCGTTTGAAATCGTTTTGGTTACCTTTGGGCCGACTTGATGATGTTTCGTGGGATTTGTCTCGGTCTTGGGGTGGCACCTATATTATTTTTCTTGGCGTTTTATTCGTCCTGGTTGGGGGGTCCGTGGAAGCGTTTTGTTTATCGGAGACATTATTAGAGTTTTTGCTAGAGCATAGTTACTTTATCGTGAAAAAGCCGCGGTTTTTGGGGTGGTTGTTTCTTTGTGAATCATCCGAGTCCCAAGTTACCCTTTGGTTTATGTAGTTGGAAGTTTTCGCGCCGTACGCAACATGTTAACTAAATTTCTTTTTCTTCAACAGGAGCTTTTAGGCCCCTACACAATGAGTGCCTCGTTTTTTAGTAAGGATTTTGTTATTGTTTTTTATTATCTTCTATTCGTTATTGGTCTTGTCGGTTTAATTCTTGTTTTGTCTTATTTTTTATCGCCGCAATTTCGGTTTTCCACTGAAAAATTGAGTAGCTACGAGTGTGGGTTTGAACCTTTTGGGGATGCGCGTATGGCTTTTGATATCCATTTTTATATCATTGGGATTTTATTTTTATTATTTGATTTAGAAGTCGTCTTTCTTTTTCCGTGGTTATTTTCTTTTACTGAGTATACGGATTTGATGCGTCAAAATCTTTTTACAATGTTTAGTTTTATAGGCCTATTGGGGTTTGGTTTTGTGTATGAGTGGGTTAATAATGCGTTGGTTTGGGTACCAGTTCGTTTTCGGATATCAGAGTAATTTACTTGGAATGCCACAATTAGACTTATTTTCATATTCGACGTTAATTCTCACGTTTGGTTTTTTTTTTTTTTTATTTATCGTATTTGGGTATTTATTTTTTTTTTCTCTGGCGGGCCAGGTTTTTTTAACTCGAGCCTATTTTTCTGTTGTTGATTTATTCCAATATGTAGGTGGGTCGGCTTATTTACAAGGGACTGTCTTTTTAGTATTGTCTCGGGAATTTACAGTCTACCGGTTTACTGCCTATGTGTCACAGCGGATGTAATTCTTGATTAATTCTTGTTTTGGTCGGGCACATAGCTCAGTTGGTAGAGCAATAGGCTTTTAATCTATTGGTCTTGGGTTCGATCCCCAATGTGCTCAAATATGCTTTTAGTTGGACTTGAACCAACACACTGGGTAGCCAGTAACTGATTTTGAGTCAGCCGCGTTTACCATTCCGCCATAAAAGCTAATGTATCTAACATATAAATTAACAAGATCCCCTCTCGTCGTTACGACGTATTTGGGTGCCTCGTATTGTGTTGACGCCTTAGATGTATTTTCTCTCTATAGAGAACGTTTTGTAATATCACCGACGGACACCTCTGGGTCGGCATTTGTAGATTGTTGTTTTACCTATTTTTTTAGTTATGATAATTTTTGGTGGCGCGAGGCGCTGGAGAGTTGGAATATTGAGCGTGGACTCGGGCTTGCGTTGTTTTCGGATGTGCTTGTTACAACAATTTTGCGGAAGCGCCGCGGGTTTCTTTTACAGTATGGGCAACGTCGTGTTGTTACACGCGTATCGAGTTGGTTTGTGTCCGACATTTGGACCTCGTGGTCGTTTCAAAATTTTGCCGGATCTTCTGCGGCTGTCCCTAGTTTATTTACTTACCGTCATTTAGCGCAAAGCGATATGTTTTCGGCTGGTATCTTATTAGGACAACCGAATCTTTATTTTTTTGTTTATATTTTATCAAATCCATATTTTTGGAGTGTTTTGCAACAGACACTAAATAGTCAGTATCGTTATCGATAGGGCGTTTGTTTTTTTAAACCGGAGAGGTGACCGAGTGGTTCAAGGTGGTAGACTGTAAATCTATTGGTTTTTGCCAGCACAGGTTCGAATCCTGTCTTCTCCAATTTTATGCTGCTTCGTGTGGTGTTTGATACCGTTTGGGTTTGTGTTTACTGTTCCTTATTTTACGATTAATCGAGCGCGTTATGCGTTTTCCTATGGCGCTTTTGGGGTGGGTGCGTTGAAACCTAAGGTCCGTCAGGATTTATGTCGGATTGTGCGTGCGTCCGCTGCTCAGCCGCGTCCGGTTGATCTTGTCCTGCTGGGATTGGCGTTAAATAAACTGCGTTTTCAGAGCACAGGGGTGTCTGAGCGGCCTTATGCTTGGTTAGCTGTTTTTATACCCCGTGGTGGAAACTTTTGGTTGGCTTGTTCCCATCTTCTTTGGAGTACTTGCTTTTTGTCATCCGGCGGTTCTTTAGCCCTGCCTGGTGATTTCCTGCGCCGCGTGTTTGTCCGGTTGGCCTTTGGCAGTCGTCTCGTACATACGACGGTTGGTTCGAGTGTTCGTGTCCGGCGAGGCGGTTACGGTCTTATTTTACCGGGTGGCGTGTCTTTAGTTAGTGATACGCGATTAGTAAATGCAAGTCGCGTTGCGCGGTATTTTGGTTCCGATTTTTCGAGTAGGTCCCGGTATTTTCGTCTTGTTTTAACCCCACGGCGACGTCAACGGTTAATACGAACGGGACGCTCGATTCGTACGTATCTAGTGCCTGGTCGGGATGGAATGACTCAGACATTGCGGTGTCTTCCATCCCGCTGGTTCCGTTTGCGCAAATTTATTCAGCGGCGCAAACGCGCAAAATTTTTTTATTTTCGGAAGATTCGTGGGAAGCGCCGGGGTTTTGGACGTATTTTCCCTAATGGTGTTGTGCGGCGGTACCGTTTTGTGCGTAAATTTCGGGCTTTGTTTACGGTTCGCGCGCAACATACGAATCTGTTTTTTACGATAAGGCAAGGCAATATGTATTTTTTAGCTAGCACTGGAATGTTCGAAGACTTGAAACATGGGACAAAACGGAAAAGGACCCTGCTTGCCGGTTGGTTTTTAGCAGATCGTCTTTTTGAGCGGGCACAGGATTTTTTGAAAGAAAAGACTATTTTTCAGGTCGATCTCTACGGACGGACCTCGGGACGTCGCGGTGTGTGGTTTAGTTGGCGAACAAAGCCTTGGCGTCTTTTTTCCGTTCGGTCACGTACGCCGATCGCGTATAATGGGACGCGTGGTTGTCGGCGGCGGCGTTTGTAAGGTTTTTTTGTTGTTGTAATGGGAAAATGGCCGAGTGGTTGAAGGCATTGGCTTGCTAAGCCAACCTACTAGTTGTTGAGACTTTGTAGCATGGGTTCGAATCCCATTTTTTCCGATGTGTCGTTGTTAGACTTGTAGCAGTAAGGAAGTCGGATGCCTACATTAAATCAAATATTTAAGCGTACTGCGTTTTCGGTTATTTTATCGAGTCATCGGCGTCGAGTTCGGGCTACTGCTGCGTTACGGCAGTGTCCGCAACGTCGTGGAACTTGTATTAAAGCGGAGATTGTCAGTCCTAAAAAGCCGAATTCGGCTGAGCGTAAGATTGCTCGTATTTTATTGACTTCAAAAGCGACAATCCGGGCGGCGATTCCTGGGGAGGGTCATAACGTACAGCAATTTTCCTCTGTTTTAGTGCGTGGGGGGCATGTTCGGGATATTCCGGGTATTCGGTATAAGATTATTCGAGGGGTTGGGGATGTTAGTGGTGTTGCTTTACGGGCGCGCGGTAGGTCAAAATATGGTACAAAACAGTGGAAAAAAAAAAAACTCTAGGGTTTTCTTTTGCTTTTCAACAGGTTTTAGTCTTGTTTTTAACGGATGTTTTTTTATTGGGGTCTGGTTCGGTAACAACTGAAGATTTACGGACCTGGCGTGCTATCGCTCTTCAGCAAGTGACTTTTTTACCACGACAGACTTTTCCTTCGTTTATTTTGTGGTTGGAGTGGTTTTTTTATGATCAATTTGTTTCTGTTTTTTATTCAACTCGTGGGCTTTTGCGGTTAGGAACGCCTATTTTTGTTGCGACGTGTGTTTCGGTTTGGCGCTATTTATTCGCGTATATTGGGAATCGCGGTCTGGTTGGATGGCGCCGTGTTGCGTTGAAGGGCTTTATTACAAAACAACGCTTTGTGACACGTTATAACTATCGCCGTCTTGCGCATTACTTTTGGCGTCGGAATCAGCGTCGTTGGCGTTTATTTAAAACCCGTAGGCGACCGTTTTTTTTTTTGCGTCGGTATCGTAAATTTAGAAGGTTGCGTTATCATTTAGCGTTGAATTTGTCATGGCGTTCGACTCAGAAATTACAACGTTTGGATACGCGTTGGGGTGGGACGCGTACTCGTTTGTTTGTCCGTGAATTTTTACGTTGGCGTGCTTATTTACTCGCCAAGCGGTTATCTTTTGGTGGTACTTTCCGTGTACGGTTGCTGCGGCAGATTCCCTGTTTTGCCTTGTATCGTTACCAGGCTCGTTACAGGGGAGTGCGCGCTGTACCTTTTTTTGGTCAGGTTGTGTCGCAAACACGCTTGTGGCGGCACCGTCGGACGGGGTTAGTAGGAATTCGTCCATTTAGTCCACGTAGCTTGAGGCGTAGTTGGTCGCGGGGTACGCAGTTTCGTCGTTTTTTGTCGGAGTCTTCCCGTTTGCGTCGGCGTTCGTGGTTTTGGCGAGTTCAGTATTTTGGGCGGTTACATCGGAGGCATCTTTGTTTGCCGCGTTTGCGGCGGTTGCGAAAAATGTTGGTTGTTTTTCCTCGTAAACTGCGGAGGAAAGCACGTAGGTCGAGGTGGTATCCTCCTCGTGTCTGGCGGCGGCGCGTTCGACGTTATCGGTTTATTCGGTCGCTTTTGCGTCCGTATGTACGCCGACGTTTTTCGATGTTCCGAGGTTTTCGATATCGCAAGGGTCGCCGTAGGGCTCGTCGCCGGATTAAGCGTAGGTTAAAGCGGCGGAAAAAATATTGGCGGCGCTGGCGAAGACGTTTTATCTATTCAACACGTCGTCGGCGAATTCGGGCTTTGCGTAAATGCTCGTATCCACGGCGGTTGCGCAAAGCCCGTAGGTTACGCAGACGGGCGCGCTATATTGGCTCGTTTTTAAGTATACCCAAACTTCGGCACGGGATTACTTCTATCCAAAAAGTGCGATTGCAGCAGTTCGGATTACTTAGCGACGCTAGTGTGTTCCCTTTGGTGCAGGTTCGCGCTTTACAGTCGTGCTGGCGTGGTGGAGTGGGGACAACGGATCGTTTTACTACAATTAAATTGTATCAGCGACAGCTTCGTGCGCGTCACGCGGGGTGGACAGATGGAGAGCGTCCTGTCTACCAACGTTTACTGCATTTTCGACGTTGGCGCCGGAATTCAAATTTTGGACGTTATCGTCGCTGGTTATGCTCGTTGTTTATAAACGGATCCCGTCATTTTTTTTACCGGGAGCGCACGTTTCCTATTGTACATTCGATTATTCCGCGGCAGTTAGGCTTTGCGCCGGGGCAGGCTATGGCCAATATTCGTTTTATTCGCGTGGCGGGCGCGAGTTTACGTACGCGCCGACAGCGTCTGTATCGGCGTCGGTTTTTTCAAAAATTGCGCGCCCGTTCGCGAGTGCGTGTAAGGGGGCGTGGTCGTTTTATGCGGCGGCGTTGGCAATCCGGGTTTTTACGCTTATTAAGAAAAGTACGTCTACGCCGTAAGCGTTTTTGGTTTGCCCGTCAAAAAATGAGTCAAAAACGTAATCGGCTTAGGACCATTTGTAGGTTTCGCTTTCGTTCACGTTTGGGACGTAGTATTCGGCGGGGTGTTTTTTCCCGCCGATTTTTTGTTGCAGCGCGTTGGCGAGTGCGTTTTTGGTTGCATAGAAAAATATGGTGGTGGAATTATCGGGTTCGTCTGTTGCGATATAGTTCGCGTCGCAGGTTAGTTCGGCGTAATGCTGAGATGATGATGGGTCGTCTAATGCTTTCGTTTTTGCGCTTCCGGCTACGTTATCTGCAAGTAAGGCGTCCTGTTACGAGGGTGCGCGTTCAGCAGCGCCGGTTTGTTCGCCTATTGCGACAGGGTTTGAAAAAACAAGTACGTTTTTTTATCCGGGCTAGACGCTTGCGTAGGTTTGCGGCGTTAGTTCGGCGACGTTTTCGTCGCTGTTTTTTTCAACAGGTTCAGCTCAGGTTGCGCCAGGTTAACAGCGGTGGGATGGATATTCCTCTCCCGGCCGCCCCTTTTTTTTTATTGTCTAGAAAAGTGGAGAATTTCCGTAATCGCATCCGTTCGCTGGCGCCGCGGCGGGCTGTTTTTGGGATGAAAAAAAATGTGTTTATGCGGCAGCGTAGTTTGGGGTATCGTGCGAGTCGTTATATTATTCGTCGCGGAGCTGGTTTATTTAAAGCACATGCTTTGTTAACACGCAGGTACCCTTCGGTTTATGATTTCGAAACTTTTAACTATTTGTTTTCGTCTGATTTTTTGTATACGCGGTTTACCCAACAAGGAAATCGGCTGCGGAGCCAGTTGATTGTTATGAGTGTATTACGTTATTTGCGGCCCTATTCGTCGTTCCATTTGGTTCGTTTTATTGAGCGGTTTCTGGTTGAGGGTTTCCCTATTTATTTTGAGATGTCGTCGTTGAAACAATCGAATAAGGAACAGCCTTTTCCTGTTCCAATCAATTTATCATTTTTTCGGACGTATATGCTAAAAGCAATTGCGACGCGTTTTCGTGCAAAACGCCAAGCTGTTTCTTTTCAAGCTGCTTTGCTTGTTGAATTGTGGTCTTGGCATGTAGATCCGACCCAAAGTATTTTACATGATTTTTTAGTTAATCACTATGCAGTTGGCTTAGATTCTCGGTTTTTTGTGCATTACCGTTGGCGTGTCAAACGTTAGGGTTAGGGATTTTTTGTGTTATATATAAGCCTATAGTTCAAGGGGTAGAACGTTTCACTCATAATGAAATTGCTACAGGTTCGAGTCCTGTTAGGCTTTTCGCTTAGTCGTTTTGTTTTGTTTATCCGTGCGGGATCTATTTTTTAAAACAACTCAAGCGCGGCATCCTAGTGCCGTTTTGCGTTTTGTTTATTCGTTTTTACGGTTACGCAATCAGTCTGTTTTTTTTGTGCGGCCGCGTTCCAGGTTCTCGCTATTTTTTCGTTTGCAAGTTGTGCGGAAGATGTTTGTCTGGTTTTATACTGATAGATTTGCTCGTCGGTCGTTTTTTCGACAGTTGGTTAAAACGCGTAGTGGGACCTTTCGTACTTTCTTAAATTTCTGTACCACGCTTGAGACCTACATTCCGGTTATTTTGTATCGTTGTCGGTTTACGGAAAGTATGCGCGATTCTTTTTCCGCTCTTCAAGCTGGCCGTGTATTTCTGAACGGTGCACGTGTTTCTCGTCGTGTGACGTTGTTACGGTTTGGCGATTTTGTTGAAGTGTTTGGTCTGGATGTTTTAAAAATTTTTGCTTTTAAGCATCTGATTAAGTGTTTACCTACATTAAGGTTTCGGCTGACGTTGAAGGACTCGATCGTAAATACTGAAATTTTTTATGCAATGTTTGTACGTAACTATTCTTTTTTTGCTGTCGCAGAGCGCTTTGTCCCTATTGCTTTCGATTTGGAGAATGTTGCTGCTAAATTTTTGGTGTCAAGTGATCAATATCGGGAAGGCGCTTTTTTGTCGTTTTTTCTGAGTAGGGCATTCCTAATGTTATTTCGTTGTAATGCTTTACTACGTTTTTGGGCGTTTCAGGAAAGGGTTCCCCAATTGTGCTTGTCGCTTCGGGGGTTGCACAAAGACGGCGCGTTATTTTCTTTTACTGCGCGCCGTCGCTGGACCGGGGGTCTTTGGTGGCATGCCCCGGTTAGCGTGATAACGTTTCGTCGTTTCCGGTTCTTGTCTTTAGCAAAAACCGGAAACATTTCTTTTGTTCCTCGCGAAGGTCAGAACTTTGGGGGGATTACTAGTCAGGAACGCAATGTTGCGAATGTTCCTGACTTTGTTCAGAATGCTTTAGGAAGTAGATATACGTTCGTCCGGCGACGGCTGGTTTTACGGTAATAAAAAGCGATGATCCCTTTGCGCCTTTCGCGACGTCATGTCTTAGATACATTTTTTACGACGATTTTTCAATTGGGTGGTCCTTTCGTGTCTGTCCATTTGGCTGCGCGGTTTCGAGGGAATAGTTATTGGCGTGCGCGGCAGTTAGGGGTCATTCCTATGTTGCCGTACCAATATGCGCTCTATAACATTTTTGCTTATCTCCAGGAACTCTGTAATGTCCAGTGTAGCCTAGTTGTATTAGGTCATGCTTCGGTTGATACTGAGACTTTTTTTGGGCAAAATTTTGCCAATTTGTGGATGAACTATTTTATCAACGGAATGGAGACTCGTTTTGCGAATTTTTTTAATTGGCATAAAGCGTTTTTAACGGACCGCTTGCGACCGATTAATCGTCGCCGTTTTCATAATCCGCTATGGTGGGTCCATTATAAAGAATTTACGGGCGATGATTCGTTTTTTCAGGATGTCGGGGCGTTAGTGTTACACCAGTATTATTTTCGAAAAATTGTAGGCTATCCTAAAATTTTTTTAAATAAAGAACAGGTGCGCCGCGATTTTTTCGTTCCTTTGCCAAAAGCAACAGAGAGGCTTTGTCTTTTCTCGTTTGTCTATATGTTTTTACGCGTCTATATTTATTATCGGAGTTCCCATATAGCAAACCGTTTGTTTTGGGATACTCGTTTTAGTATTCATGAAAATCGCACGTCGATTGCTTTTCATGAAAATGTTTTTCGCTTTGCATTTACTTTACATGGTCGCCGGTACGATAAAATGCAATTGTGGGAATACGCTAGTTTTTTGGATTCGTTTGTTGCCGCGAAGCCTATTGCGCAACGATTAGCAACGGAAGAAACACAATATGATCCAAAATAGTCTACGTCCATGTTTATGGTTGAACGTGTCAATCGGTTGTTTTCGTACCTCGATTGGCCAGAGTTTTTTTGAATATTGTTTGTTACCTTATAGATATCGGTATAAAAAGGACTTTTTTCGGAACACTCTATGGGAGGTTTTGGATGATCCTGCGCCAATTGAGACGATTTTACAATTTATCCGTAAATACGGACCAATTCCGGAAACGCTCCTTATGCGTATTTATTTTTACGAAGCAAAAAAAAAACGACGAACCTACAAGAGTATTGAACGGGTGATGACGCGTAGGATCAAACAGATCAGGTTGCACGCGCAAAAAATTCGGCGATACGTGGTTACTGATGCGTTTCCTCAGCTATGGGGGGATGTGGGGGTGGAAGCTTATTTTTTTAAAAAAGCTTAATGGTGAGCAGTTATAAATTTTTCCGTCCGTCTGTATCATTAAAGCCGTTTGTTCCGGAAAAATTAATTCTTTGGGAGCCTCGGATTCTTGGCCGTTATAAATTTCGTTGGTTGAAAATACGCCCTCGGCGTCGCGCCTGGGGTCTAGATTGGTGGGAAGATGACTACTATTTTAGTATGGAGTGGCTTTCGACTTACGATCCGGATACGGTTGAGACGGAAACAACTGAGTATTGGGAATCGTTATTGGAAGATTTTTCCCGGTCAAAGCGATTTATTGTTGATGTAAAACGAGATCGCCAGGTCCCGCATGCCCGTGTTCTTGCATACCAACAACCTGAATTTTTTCGCACGTTTTATTGGCAGAAAGTCACGCCCTTTATTTATAAAGTTGAGGACGCGCTTGTTCCTATTGTCAAGAGTTTTGCGCTTGCGCACCAGGAATTAAAGTATACTGAATTAGTACCTGGGTACACGTTTCGACGGGTTAGTCGTCAGTATATAGCACCGCGTGAAATCGAGGAGGTTTTTGAATTTACGCCTTGTTACACGTACGAACGCGCGGATATTGTTGAAACGAGTTATGACTTTTTATGCTTGGATACTTTGTCTGGCCGTTGGTCGTCCGCGTACTGGCCACGTTTTTTGTTATTCAGTATGCGTTTTTGCTTGGATTTTCAGCATGTTTCCTTTGTAAGCTTTTGGATTGATATTCTTTACCGTGGGTTTTCTGTTAATATGCTTTTCCGTCGCTGGCGGCGGTTTTATTTTTGGTTGGCTCATTTTGCTTTTATAGATACGTATATCACCTTAAGCGTTTTTTTATTGCTGTATTTGCAAAAGCGCGGTATGTTTTATTTCTTCGAGATGTCTTCGTTTGGTTTTATTGTGGGTTCGTTGTTATTTATTATTGACTGCAGTCGCTCGTTAGCGCCACATCGTCGAATGCAGGATCGTGCTCCCGGTAGTGATCGGGACGTGCGGGCAAAGGCTCCTGATAAGCCTCGTGACTGGTTGTTAGAGGAAATGTATGAGCCTTCGGATACGTTACATACGCATATTAATGCTGGATTTGATGCTGGTTATGTTGGGCAAGATGAGTTGTCAATCGGTGCGCGTCTAAGTCCAACAGGTTCTATTTTACTGACGTCGTGGTGGGTTGAGGCGAATGAGTCGCTTGCTCATTTCGTATATATGGCAGAGCGAGAAGCTGTGTTGAGACGACGTACATGGTTGTCGCGTAAAATTTCGTCGTGGACCGGATATTATTTGCCTAAGGTGAAACTAAAACTGATTGAGTGGCGTGTCCCGATTTTTAAACGGCGTATTGTGATTCGGAACCAGTTTACGTGGTGGATCCCCTGGAAGCTGCATCAATGGTTTTGGTGGGGGCAGCCGCAAGCGGTGTATGATCCTAAGTTTACTCGTGTTTATTGGTACTATGAATTGTGTGTTGGGATTTTGCGGTATTATGCTGAGTATGAGGAGGAGGTTTTAGCCGTGCAGATAAAAGACGTTGAGAACCAATTGCATGATTGGACGAACTGGGGTTTGGTCGTTGAAGAGGATCGAGATCTTCGCATTCTCTATGGCCCGCAAGTGGTTGGTTATATCGATTAGACTAGGGCTCCGCGGAGTTCGAGATTGTGTTGGTGCGGTCTTCGAGAAGTAACTGTCTCGCGGATCACGTCTACGTAGGATCGATTAGCTGGTATTCCGGCGGGGTTTTTGCGATTTTGTCGTTGTCGCACGCGTCCATTTCTTCTATTTTTCTTGTTACGCAGATGGGTGAGCGTAGTTGACTGTTGGGCGCTTGTGGGGACGGGATTTGAAGGCTTAGGCGTCCCCAGTGTTGTGAGAGATTTCTTTATTGTTCGCAGATCTATTGTACAAACCGGTTAGTCCTGTCTCGTCTGCCGCGTTTCGGTTTGCGTTCTCGGTGAGCGCTGCCTTGGCAAAATGTGTTCTATTTGACGAAGTGTCCGGTACTTCGTCAAATAGAACACCAAGAGGCGGGCCCGGGACGGTTGGGCAAGCCTGTGGCGGTCCTGGCTAGCTTATGCTATGGCGTTGTTTTAGTGCTAGCGAATCCAACGTTATTGTTTTCGTTTGCCTAAATTGAACGATCTCATCGGCCAAAGCGAATGGGGATGGGTTCGAGCTAGAATGCTTTTGGGTGTAGTTAGAGTTCATTGTGTACTTTTACTGTCGAATGGTACTAATCATGGCCATTCCGCGCGGTTACATTGAGGCTTTCTATGCTCTTGCGCTCTAATCTGGTAGACCTGATACATAATCATCTTGTCAGCTATCCTACTCCGGTTAATATTAATTATTTTTGGGGTGCAGGCTCCACGGCTGGGATTTTGCTAGGTTGCCAATTAATTACCGGAATTTTATTGGCAATGCATTACGCACCTACGGTGGAGCTTGCTTTTGGGAGTTTAGAACATATCATGCGCGATGTGAATTATGGGTGGTTTTTGCGCTATGCACACGCGAATGGTGCTTCATTTTTTTTTTTATTCGTCTATGTGCATCTGGGTCGTAGTTTTATTTATGGCTTATATACATATTCGCGGAGGTTCTTATGGTTCTCGGGTTTGGCCATCTTTTTTTTAATGATGGCTATTGCTTTTATGGGCTATGTACTGCCGTGGGGCCAGATGAGTTTTTGGGGTGCCACGGTAATTACAAATTTATTTACCGTAATTCCATTTGCAGGTGAGGATATCGCGTATTGGCTGTGGGGGGGGTTTTCGGTTGGAAATGCTACGCTAACTCGGTTTTTTAGTTTTCATTTTACGCTCCCTTTTGTCCTTGTGGCTGTTGTTTTTGTTCATTTGGCGGTGTTGCATCAAGCGGGGTCGACGAGTGTTTTTGGGGTGGTGAAACATACAGATAAAATTTTTTTTTTTCCTTATTTTTATGTAAAGGATTATGTTGGAGTCCTTTTAGTAGCCTTTGTTTTTTTACAAATTGTTACATACCAACCAGATCTCTTGGGCCATCCGGATAATTATATTTTAGCGAATCCACTTGTTACGCCGACACATATTGTTCCGGAATGGTACTTTTTACCGTATTATGCTCTTCTGCGTTCAATTCCTAATAAACTGGCGGGGGTTGTAGTGATGGCGCTATCTATTTGTGTTTGTCTAGTTTTGCCTTTTTATTCCGTTATTTTCCGGTCGACCTTTTACCAAGGTCGTTTGTTTTATCGTTGGCTTGCTTGGGGTTTTGTGTTCTTAGTTGCTATTTTAGGATTTCTTGGTGGTCAACCTATTGAGCTTCCTTATAGTACCTTTGCGCAAATTTTTGCGTTGTTTTATTTTCTTTTTTTCTTTTTTCTGGTCTGGTTTGATTACGTCTATACGAATTATTTATTTTTCTTTGCATCTCCAGGATCGTCGACGCGGTTTGGATTTTTCTTCTCTCTTTATTTTATGGCAGGGCCTGCTCGTAAAGTACGCAAAGAAAAAATAAAACGTTTTGATACGGCATTATGGCGGTTTTTACGTATTCGGATTGCTCTAGGTCGGCGGGCATTTAAAAATGTGGTGTTTAAGTTTAAAAAGCGAATGCACCCATCTCGAATTGTTGAAATTAAGCAATCACGTTTACGTTTTACGTTCTTAAAAAGTATGTTAAAAACACGTATCCGTCGCCGGTTACGCCAGACAGGGTTAAGTCACGTTAAGTCGCGCAACTTATTGTCGGCTTGGACGTGGGCAACGTGTAAAACCCAACAATTAGAAGCTGTCGTCGGACTCCGACGGGCGACTGCGGCGAAGAGTCAGTATCTTCGTTCGGCCATTTCGTGGGATCGCGAATTTCATCATCCTTTCCATTTGGTTACTGTTAGTCCTTGGCCGTTTTCGATCTCTTTTAGTATTTCGATTGTCCTTCTCGGTACGCTTTCGTTTTTTCACAGGTATGCAATTAGTGATACTTTAATGAAAGTTGGTTTAGTTTTTTTGGCATATGTCATGTATCGTTGGTTTGTCGATATTTCCCGTGAAGGTACGTTAGACGGTAGTCATTTGGACCGGGTACAGTTTGGTTTAAAGTCGGGTATGCTGTTATTTATTACGTCGGAGGTGCTGTTCTTTTTCGCTTTTTTCTGGAGTTTTTTCCACGCGAGTCTTGCTCCGGCTATCCAGATTGGTGGTGTTTGGCCTCCTTTGGGGATTATTGTTTTTAATCCTTGGGATATTCCTCTGTTAAATACCTTAATTTTATTAACATCGGGCGCTGCGGTCACTTGGGCGCATTTTGCGGTTCGTTCTTCTGCGAAAGTATCACTTCGTGATATGTATGAGTGGGATCCGCGTATGCTTATTTGGCAGCGCCAAGCTCAGTATCTATTTGTTTTAGCTAAATTCCTTCGGTTTAAAAAATTTTACCACGGAATTGTTCGTTTTACGTTTTTTGAAGTAAAAGATAATCTCCGTTTGTATCCTATGCGGCGTGTTCGTTTTGTGGTTTTATTTTTTTCGTTTTTCGCTTTATACCGAAGTTGGAGTTTTCAATCGTATTGTGGTACCGTAATGTCACAAAAAAAAGCGGGTGTTCGCTGGCTGGCGTTAGCACTTCGGCGTAGTACTACGGAATTTAGTTTAACACTGATAACCTTTTTGAGTCATTTTGTTGTGCCTTTTTTTACGTTAAAAGATCGTTTTTTTTTTGATGCTTTTTATTTCCGTTTACGTCGTCGGTTATATTTTTTAAAACGCGTACGTTATCGTTATGCGCGGCGTCTTCGGTTGTCATATCGGCGTTTGCGGCGCCATCGTTTTTTTGGACCGGCACAAGTAGCTATTTCGTTTGCGCGTCGTCGTCGTCGGAAAGCTCGCCGTGCTCAACGGAAGCTATACGTAACATTTTTGCGGCGACGTAAATTCCGAAAATTATCACCGCGGAATCGGCCGAAACCTTTGTTTATTTCTCCGTTTGTCCATGTTTTAAAACTCTTCTCCGAGGTAAATACCTTTTTTGTCTACGCTTTGATTGTTAAAATTGGTCGTTGTTTTATGTTTAAGCCAAGGTTCGAGCGTACTCGGCAGGAAGTGCTATACGGGTTTTTCTTGACAATTTTTTTAGGCGCATTATTTACTACTATTCAGTATTACGAGTATTTACACTCAACTTTTACCATTGCTGATAGTGTTTATGGGACTACGTTTTTTTTGACGACGGGTTTCCACGGACTCCATGTGATGGTAGGTACTTTGTTACTTTTAGTTAGCTTTAAGCGTATGTACGCTTATCAATTTACCAATGCACACCATGTCGGTATGGAGGCTGCAATTTGGTATTGGCATTTTGTGGACGTTGTCTGGTTGGGATTATATATCTCAGTGTATCATTGGGGCGGCCAGTTTTAGTACTGGACCGCGCTTGTTGGGTCGCTCATTTTAAATAAAAAATCATGATGATGATGATGATATTTGGGTTTTTAACCTCAGGAGTGGTGCCGGGAGCGCAACGGAACACAGGCTTCCAGGCACTTAGTCGTTGGCTATTTTCTACGAATCATAAAGATATTGGGACGCTGTACATGATCTTTGGGGCATTTGCAGGGACGTTAGGGACAGCGTTATCGTTTTTAATCCGGGCCGAGTTAGCAAACGTCGGGCCGCAAATTTTGGGTGAGAATTATCATTTATATAATGTGATTGTTACGGCTCATGCTTTTATTATGATTTTTTTTATGGTTATGCCGATTCTAATCGGGGGGTTCGGTAATTGGTTTGTACCTCTTATGTTAGGGGCGCCGGATATGGCGTTTCCAAGGTTAAATAACTTGAGTTTTTGGTTGTTACCTTTCTCGTTGACCTTTTTAATTGTTTCTGCTGTTTTAGATGCAGGCGTAGGTACGGGTTGGACGGTTTACCCTCCTCTTGCCGGGATTGAGTTCCATCCAGGAAGTGCTGTTGACATTGCGGTTTTTAGTTTACATATTGCAGGTATTTCGTCGATTCTTGGAGCGATTAATTTTATTACTACTGTATTTAATATGCTTGCTTGTGGTGTTCGTCCGCATCATCTGCCTTTGTTTGTTTGGGCTGTTCAGGTTACGGCGTTTTTGCTTTTATTATCCTTACCTGTATTAGCGGGCGGTATTACAATGTTATTAACAGACCGAAATCTAAATACGTCTTTCTACGAGACTACTGGTGGTGGGGATCCTATTTTGTACCAACATTTATTTTGGTTTTTTGGTCACCCTGAAGTGTATATTCTAATTTTACCTGCGTTTGGTATTATTAGTCATATTATTTCAGCTTTTGCCCAAAAAGCTATTTTCGGCTATTTTGGTATGGTCTTTGCTATGGTTGGTATTGGTATTCTCGGTTTTTTAGTTTGGGCGCATCATATGTATACTGTTGGTCTTGACGTAGATACACGAGCGTATTTTACGGCGGCTACGATGATTATTGCGGTGCCTACCGGTATTAAAATTTTTAGTTGGTTAGCTACATTATGGAACGGTACGTTTCGCTTACAAACGCCGGCGTTTTTTGCTTTAGGGTTTATTTTCCTCTTTACCACCGGGGGGTTAACAGGGATTTTATTATCCAATGCTGCGCTTGATATCGCGTTTCACGATACTTATTATGTTGTGGCACATTTCCATTATGTGCTGTCGATGGGTGCCGTATTTGCTGTGTTTGCTGGTTTTTATTTTTGGGTTGGCAAAATGTCGGGGTTGTATTTTTATGAGCCCCTAGCTCAGCTACATTTTTGGCTATTTTTTGTTGGGGTAAACTTAACGTTTTTTCCTATGCATTTTCTCGGAATGGCAGGAATGCCGCGTCGAATTCCAGATTACCCGGATGCGTTTTTGGGATGGAATGAGGTTTCTTCGTTTGGTTCATTAGTTTCGGTTATTTCTCTCGTTGTGTTTTTTGTTGGACTCTATCATATGTTTATTGTGCCGGCTCCCGATCATGTTTGGGTTCGGAATGACGCCTGGTCTTATATGGGTATTTTGACTATTTTACCGACACTGTCTTTATTTCGGAATTTAGTAACTGGTTTGGTTGAATACCATACTGTTTGGTTTTTAAGTTGGCGTACTCGGACGTTACTTTCTTTTTACCGCACTGATTTTATGCAGCGTTTTGGTTTGGGCTTATTGTTATTAATCGCTGGACGTATTGCCGGCTTTAAGCGGACAGTAACGGCGGTGACAGAAAAAAAAATTAGTGGTCGTAGTCAGGTGTTTGGCGCTACTTTGGGGTTATTTTCGTTTGATGTGTCTCAGGCAAGCTTCCCACGTCCGTGGCAAATTGGGTTCCAACATCCAGCAACCGAGATGATGGATGGCATTGTGAATCTCCACCACGATATTATGGGGATTTTAGCATTTATTTTGGGTTTTGTGTCACTGCTTTTATTAGCGAGCATTGCTTTATTTTCGGCTCGGGATCTAAAAAAAATTGCAGGTATTCATTTTCATATTGTTGATATACCACGGCAACGCTTTTATGCAGGTCATGGGAATACTTACCATACGGTATTAGAAACAGTCTGGACTATTATTCCTACGGTTATTCTTTTAATTATTGCGACGCCGTCGTTTGCCTTAATTTACGCTTTAGATGAAATTGTTGAGCCTGCCTTGACAATTCGTATTACCGGTCACCAATGGTACTGGACGTATGAGTACCCGCAAACGTATCAAGAGCGTTTAGATTTTTCGTATCCGCCTTTTATGGAGCACGAGTTGGACTTTTTAGATAATAATCCCGGGATTACTGACCGTGGGATTGCCCTAATCGCTACTTGGCTTGACTTAATTCAACAAATGAGTCACGCAGAGGAAGATCCCTTTTTTAACCTTATTTACAAACATTTGTGGCTTGAGTTAATTTATTGTCCAGAGTTTCCTACCGCGGGTTGGGTAAATTGGAATCGTGCGATGATGTTGTTTTTTAGTGAAGACGATTTTTGGATTCCGTGTTTGCTTCACAATATACGTAAACCTATGGATGTAAAAGATTGGGATTACATGCCTGAGGGGCTGATTTTAGCTCAGGCTACTTTTGATGATACGATTGATTGGGATGCTATGACTACGACGCCGACCGGACGGGCTCCGGATCAGGTAGGTCCTATGATCTCTTCGTATCTGCCTGTTGCTGGTCGGGATAAAAATTTGGAAGTTTTACGTACTTACCCAGCGTTTTCGTTTGATAGTCGAATGATTGCTTATGATGATTTACATTTGAACCATTTTCGGCTACTCGAAACGGATACTCCAATGGTTATCCCAAGCAATGTTACGGTGCGCTTGTTAATTACTTCTGAGGACGTGTTGCATAGTTGGGCGGTTCCTGCATTTGGTGTGAAAGTCGATGCGGTGCCTGGGCGTGTGAACGAGTATTTTTTACGCGTAAAATACGATGGGATTTATTATGGTCAATGCTCGGAAATTTGTGGTGTAAACCATGCGTTTATGCCTATTGTGGTGCGAGCGGTTTATTGGGATTTGTACACCATATGGTTCCAAAGTATGGGTTTTAGTTTATTTACGCGAGGCGTTCTTGATGAGCCTTTTACTATTACGTATGATAAGGAAGTGTTTTGTTCGTTAGCTGACTATGTTATTAAAGATTTAACCTGTACCCATGGTTTTGTAGGGCATGAGCTACATCGTTTAACTTTAAATGCATTCTACGATGGGGGTTTTGAAGTATCGAAATTTTTGGTTTTACGACAAATTGTCGCGAGTCTTGCGATTCACTGCTGTGGGATAAAGTCGTACCCAATGATCTTTTCAAATTTTGGTATCGAACGCATGGCTTTTGCTATTATGTGGGAATTAGATTTACCTACGCGTACGGGGATTTCTGAGTGTTTTTCCCGGGACTATTTAGTAAAACATTTTCGTCCTATGTATATCCCGAGTAAAGATGTTCCGTCGGACTTTATTTCGTTTTTTGGGTTACAAAGAGTGTCGATCTTCCACGTCGTGCCGTCTTTTGATCGGCATAAATATTTGTATGGAGACACTCCTGTTGACCAACTAAAACCAATTTCGGAATATAATTTTTATCCTGCAGGTTTTATGCAACATAGTGATTGGCGCCGAGGGGTGCAGCTTCCGATTTTACCTCAGTTTGATGTGCCTCTGGTTTCTTATTCACGAATCGGCTCGTGGTTGGGTGATAAATGGCGGGTGTATTACGCGTTACCGTTCACTCGGCCGGAACGTCTGCTATTTCCGTTTCATAAAGACGAAGAGCATCTTTCACGTGTTACGCGTGCGAATGCCGCGTATTTGGAGCGTTGGCGGGCGGGTTATCCAGTGCACGCGTTTCAGTGGCCATACGGTACTGATGTGCGTTCTTTTGCGCCGTTGGGGACAAAATGGTATCTTGACCAAGGCCTTTTTAAAAAAAAAGTAATGTTGAACGCTGATTGTCTATAGGTCCTTTTTCGGAAAAATAACAAATCATTGTCTTTAAGGAAGCAGAAACTTAATGGCTTACTTAGCCATTTGTTTTGTGGTGTTCTGTTGTCCCAATTTTTTCCTAATTCTTAATCAATGTTATTACAAAGTGCAAAACTAATCGGGGCTGGTATGGCTGCGGTATCATTAGCAGGTAGTGGCGCCGGAATTGGTATTGTTTTTGCTGGGTTAATGTTAGCATTAGCACGTAACCCATATATTGGTAAACAATTATTTGTTTATGCTATTTTAGGTTTTGCTTTATCAGAAGCTATTGCGTTATTTGGCTTGATGATTAGTTTTTTAATTTTGTTCGCTTTTTAGATGCACTGTGTTTTTCGTAGGTAGAACAAAGAGGTAGCGTTGACGTATAAAAATTTCGTTAAAATAGTGTAGATAGTTTGAATCCGGACAAATAACGTTTTTTGTCGTATCTTGCAAAGTTTTGTTTTTTAGTGAAGTGACACCTTGATGTTTCACCTGCCAGGGCGAGGGGACAGCCCTATTCTCTTTAGTATAGATCTAGCTATGTTACAACATCTACTAAATCCAACCGTTTTACTATTAGGGCTCCAGACGCTCATCTTATTTTTTATTTTTATTTTATTTTGTTTGCGCAATGTTTTAATGAGTGTTTTAGTTTTGGTTTGTTTATTTATTACGGTTTCGTTTTGTTTTATTTTTTTAGACGCGGCGTACATTGCCTTGGTTTTTATCCTTGTTTACGTCGGGGCAATTGCCATTTTATTTCTTTTTGTTATTATGTTAACGAATAAGATATATTCGGCTAATTTTAATTTTTGGACGGTTAGTGGGTTATTAGTCGTTACGCTTATTTTACTAGATATTGGATTCCAACAAGGCATTAATTTTTTAAGCGGTGATCTTTTTTGGTTTACATCGAATTACCTACCTACGTTGTTTGGGGATATTCGAGTGCGTTTAGGGGTTGTGAATGATCCTTTAGTTTCGCTTGGGTTTGTCTTTTTTAATTATTTCGGATCGTATTTGTTAGGACTCGGCCTATTATTAGTAGTAGTTTTGGTCGGGATTGTGGTATTATTACGCGTTACATTACAAAACACCTTATTGGTTTATCGAGTAATTGATGTTGAGCAGCTTCGGTGGCAGCGTTTATTACGGTTTAATGATTTTGTTCGTCTCAAACAGCATGATTAGACGCGGAACAAAGGTGGCAGTGTTGGATAATTCAACCGTTCGTTTGCTGAAGTGTTTGACTGTGGTTAAACGAGGGCCGGGCGCTGGTCGTATTGGTGATATTATTTTAGGAGTGGTGAACCGCGAATTTTTTTGGCGGCGGTCGTTTACGAAACGTTTTTTTTTTGCCGTGGTTATGTCGACGAAAAAAAATCTTTTTCGTGCTACGGGAGCTTATTACGTTCGGTTTCCACGAAGTGGGGTTTTGCTGCTAAAGGAAGATAAAGAGTCTTTTTTTGGTACGCGGTTTTACGCAAGAGTTCCTCTTGAAATACGTAAATCGGCGTTTAAAGAAATTTGTCAGTTTTCGCGAAAAACTTTCTAACCCGTAGTATGTCAGCTCTTGTGTTTTTTGATGCCTCGATTGGCCCGCGTCTGCCCTATAATTATCAAGTAGGTACTCTTGGTTCTGGGTATTGCGCGAGGTATACTGTAATTTACTCTTTTTTTAAGATCCCTCGGATTGCTTCCGTTTTGTTCCGGTTTAGTGAAGTTACATTAGCTATCGAACATATGATTTATTTTGTAGGGCGCTTGCGGTTAATAAATTTTCCGCATATCGTGTATAGTTGGACTTTGCCGATTCGGTCAAAATCCCGTAGGTGGAAGCGCAAATTCTGGAATAGCGATCCTAGTTTACTTTGTCATGCGCGCTTTACGTCGAACCAATTTTTTAGTTTTTGGCAAACCTTTATGGTCATGTACATGTCTCATCTAACCTATAAGGGTTTTTTTAAAAAAGTGGGGACTGGTACCTCGTTATTGCATTGGTTCAAAAAAACGAATATGTATTGGGAGTATCCGTATATGTGGTGTTTTTTTAGTTCGAATATGGCGATTCACTATGAGTTGATGAACTATCTATTAAAGATCCAGCTGACGACTTGGCGTCGGGCGTTATTTATGATGGATCGGGATATGTATCGAATTTTAAATTTCCCGATCCAGTTATTTAATCTCCCCCGATTATGGCAACCTGATCCTGCAAAATTTGTATTGCTTTTACGGCGTACTCATTAAAACGAATATTAAAAATACAATATGAACAGACTAAAAACCTTATGGCAAAATATGCTAACATCATTAATTCTATCCACCAAGCAAACCCTTTTAAAAATATTCCATTTTTATTTGCGTTTAGCTTGGACTTGGTTTTTGGGGGTGGCCTTTATTCGTTACACCTCCAACTTACGGGTGTCTCATGAGAGCCCTTTTGGACGCTTTCGTTTATGGATACGGACGTGTCGTTTTATCCCTGCCGCGTGGCGGGGAACCCGGTTATTGGCCGTTGCGCCCGGAGGGCTTTCGGCAGAGTTCCAACATTTAGGTTTTCCAGACTTGGGTGGGTCGACCCTGCATACGTATCCTTTTTCTTGGACAGGGCTGACGGCACTCCATAGACTCGTTGTAAAAAGTAATTATTTTTTGAAGTGGGAATCTATCCAAAAATATTATCCAAATGTTGCGGCTCAGTTGAACGCCAATCTTCCGTTTTATTTGGAAGCTGATCTAATTCGGGAAGAGTGTTTTGTCGGTGGGGAAATCTTAATTTCGGCGAAAGTTTTACAACAGTTAGATCATTTGTTGATGCAAGGGTTTAACAGCTATTTGTTTGAGGTTGTCGAATCGGACCCGTATGCAGTTTTCCATTTATTTTTTGACCAGCATGTTCAGGACGCTATTATTTTGCGCTTTTTATCTGAGCATGTGCCTTACTTATTATCGCGGTATAGTACAGCTGCCTATTTAACCCAATTGCGAACTGTGTCGACAAAAAGCTTGGAAGTTGATTTTGGAGCGTATTGGTTCGCGGATTTTGCTTGGCTTTCTTATGGTTATCAAATGGTATTTGAGCAAATTGGTATATTTTTGTATCGTGAAACGTTTTGTGGTCGTTTAGTGGGGTTAGGTCGTTTACCGTTTTATTCGGTATGGTCGAAACCCGCGCATGTTCTGTTATTTTCGGAAGTTTTGTTGATTGGTGGGCCTTTAGTTGTCGCTTTTTGGTTTTTTTTTTATTCTTTAATGGATATCGGGGCGCATAGGTACGAAACGTATAATGCGCTTTCTCAATTGCCCGTCGAGCCTGATGCATCGCAGTTACCGCGATTTTCAAAAGATTTTGTACGGAGGTTCTCAGTGACTACGATTTTACGTTTTATAATGCGTGTTGTGAATATACGGTTTCCTGATAATTTTATTTTATATTTTTCTGCATCGCGTCTTCGGTGGCGGCAGGAGTTTATTCGAAAAAATCCACTTAAGTTAGGGCTTATTCGGGATTTAGATTTTGCCGTGAGTATTGTTTTTTTAGTCTTTTTTGTACGGGGGGTCGATTATTTTCGGCTTACGTACACAAAGCGGGATTTTTTGCGGGTTTTTAAAAAATTTCGGAAAAGTGCGAACCGTCGGTATATTAGTCGGCACCAGCAAGTGGTTTCGCCTGTGGTGGTACTAGCCGAGGCGGCCGAGGGCCGGGTTTATCGTAAGGGGTTTTTGCCTTTACGGAAATCGGATGATTTTCCATTGGTATGGGTGTCAAGGCTCGCGCGCCAGTATTGGGTGCCCTACCGTGCACGCAAACGTCTTTACACTACCCGACGTACCGAGCTTCTGTTGACAAGGTACTTGGGTCATATGGCGCGGAAGCGCTTTCGTCGTCGGCGTTTGCGCTTGTCTCGTTTTTATAAAAAATTACGTCGCCGGTCAATCCATAGTTATTCAAGTAGGTTTCAAACGTTGCGGAAATCGCGGCATCGGCGCAGGGCGGTATTGTTGACTGGTCAGGCGTCTGCCGTAAAAAAAACACCTCTTTGGTTTTCCTTAAGGCCCCGGTTATATGGTGGATATTTGCGAGCCGGTACGGACCAGCGGTTTGATATTTTTACGCTAATTGACCCTGCAGAGACCTTTTTGTTAAGTGAAAACTTACGTGTAAACGATCAGGGGTTGTTTCTCCCTTTTGTATACCAGTGGCATTTTGACCAGCAATCGCTAGGAGAGGATTGTTGTGATTTTTTATTGCGTGGGTCGTTTGGAGATCTATCCAAAACGCTTGTTCAGGAGGCAAAGGACCTAATCGCCGAAAGCGGCGTTGCGACCTGGTTGGGGTTTACCACTGCGGATACCGTGTTTAGGCCGCTTAATAGGCTGGGGTTATTGGAGCGTGGTGGCGTCGGTGGCGCGCCCCAGTATCTATTAGGTGGTAGCTCGCTTTGGGTAAATATTTATGCGCGTCAACGTCTCTTAACTGAGCATGTTCTGCATCGCGTGGCCCAGCAACGTTGGTTATTATCTAATGAGTTGGTTAATACGTTAGCGTTAAATCGTATTACGCAAGATCGGGATAGACATCTTCAGCAATTAACTCCGCTAGGTCTATCGCGGTTTACACGTTATTTTGCTTTTTATTCGAAACAGCTTCGTTATAGTTTGGGCTTTGGCGCGGTTCAATTTCCGTTTTTACTGGGTGAGCGCCTCGGAACGTTTGGGCGGTCGGTTGGGCAATTACGCCGCGGTGGGACGTTTGTTCACGTTGTTAAGACGTATTCGGATACGTCTGCTTTTAAGTTGTTTTTACAAGTGCCATTGCGTAGGATTCCCAGATCCCGGAGATTCCGTTATAATGGCCAAGGCGCCAATCTTCCGTTAGATGGGCCGGACCGCGTATTGTTGCAGAAAGCTCGCGATTTCTCTTTGTCGGGAATTACGGGACAGGCACGGTCGTGGCAGCGTTTGTTACGACATAAAAAAGTTTGGCGTCATACGGCAGCATTGGCGCAGACTCGAAATACCTTTTTTATGGATGAAACGCAAAGAGTGCGCCAAAAGGGGGCAATGTACTCGTTTTTAGTTCCGGAGGCTTCTGCTGTTTCAGCGGTGTCGTGGCGGTCTACGCGTCGTGCTCGCGCACTCCGTAGGCTTTTGTTTACGCCAGCAACGCCGCATTTAAGTGAGTTTGCACAACGTTCGGTAGAGCAGAAATTGTTTCGGTTATTATTGATTCGGCGGACGCGGCCTTGGCGGCGTATGTTTCGAAAATATGCGCTGTTTACGACACCGTTGACGCAAGGTGATTTACAAGCGTCGACAGATACTTCTTTGCGGGCTCGCGGAAATCGCTTATTCTTTTATCCTTGGCGACAAGATCGGGTAAAAGGTCGGTTGGCTGGCGCGCCCCAGGTTTTAACTGCGTTAACGCGGGGCTTGCGTCGTATGGGCTTTGGGACGCTGGCGAGGCTTTCGTTACGTAATGAGAAACCACGGCAAATTGTGATTGAAACTATGGGGCGGCATGTTCGTTCTCAAGTTAAACGTTGGAAGCGGCGTTATCGCCACCGGGGGCGAGGTTTACTTCAACAGGCGAAGTTAAAAAAAATTGCAGCGTATAATAGGTCGCGCTTTCAGGAGCAGGCCCAATATAAGCGCGTTTTTGCTTTTAATTTGGCTAACCGGCGCCGGTTTCGCTGGCGCCGAAGCGTGCGTCGTAGCCAAATTGCTGTACGTCGGCGGAGGCGGCCGTATCGGGTTTGGTATCGTTTTGAGGGGAAAACAAAGCGTGTGTCTTCGGTGTTTGCGAAGCAACTGCAAGCGCGGCATCCGATACGGCAAGCGTTAGAGCGTAAAAAGCATGTCGGGAGTGACTACGAGTCGGATATGCCCTTAATTTTAACAAATGAGTATCGTTGGTCGCAAAAATTGAAAGCCGCTTCATTATTTCGATCGCCTTTGGTGGATTCGTTGACGTTGCGGCAAGCACGGGCCAAAGCACTACTTAGCTTTTCCCCTAGACATTCGTTTCAATTTTTGGTGCTACGGCGCAAACTAAAGTTATTGCATAGCTTGCCGTTTTTCCGTACAAATCGTCATGTATTACGCGGGTGGGTTAGTAAGAGCTTGCCGTTTTTAGCTCGTCAGACTCAGGTCGGGCGGATTCTCCTTCAGGATTTACACCAGAAATTGCGATTGGCGGCACCGCGTTTAAGTATACCGGCTTCCCGGCTTCTTACTGATTTTAAATACGCCGTTGCGCGTCGCCAGCACACTAGAGTTGGTGCTACGGCTGAGCGGCGTATTTTAAACTATTATTGCCATCGTTTTGCAATTCCGTCGGCTAGCGGCTCACTAAAAGGGAACGGGTCCAGGGGGTTTCAGAAATCGCAGCAGACTACACGTCCTTGGGGGGCTTTGTATTATAGTTTTGGTCAATCGCGTGGGTCTCAATATTTTAAAATTTTCTCGCCTGTTATTTTGTTTCAGAATTCGTGTCCTGTTTTATGGAATGAGTTAACTTTGAGTCAGCGCTTTTCATTGCGGTCGTATTTTGCCGACGTTGCTCAGGTGGTTGGCGATCGTCCTCAACCGCGTCGATTAGATTTGGGGACGGAGGCTACCTTGGTTTCATTAAAGGCGCCCTCGCAGGATTTATATATGAGTCGTACGCTATTCTCGCGGGTTCTAGTCTGGCTAAAGCGCACTCGGATGAGTGCGCTTTCGCCGTATGATTCCGCGCATTTTGGGCAGTCGTACGATGATCGCTTATGGCATGCGTTCCCTTATCGTTTAAGTAAAGACCATATGCGTAGGTTTCCTCGTCGAGTTGCAAAGCGTCGGTATATTATTGTTGAGTTTATGCGAAAAGATTGGTACGAGGTTTATAATGATTATTGCCAGGACTGGGAGTTATTTCAGACGACGACACAAGGGCGGCAGCCTGATATTATTGATACAAGCTTTCTTGTGCAGACGCGAGGTTATGACCCGCACTTCAAACTCATCAAGCGGGCGGAAGTTAGTGATCTTGCTGTTTTAGCCGAAACTTTTGCTTACCAGTTTCGGGTCGCAAGTCTCTTCCCGCTTTTTACTGCACCCTGGCGGAGTTTTTTCCGCCAACAAACACGGGTCCGCATGCTCCCGTTAGTTAGTTCTAGTCAAAATAGGTTGTTTCAAGTTCGCACATATCGTCAAAACTGGTTTGCTCGCTTACGCCGTAGGTTTAAGATTTTTCCGTTATGGTATCAGTTTAGTAAACTTCGGACTCTTCGTAGTTTTGTTTCACCTTTCCAGGTACGCAACGTAGCACCCCGTTATGCTCGTAGGAGTTTAGCGGAATTTCGTTTTCGAAAAGCGTTGCGGAGCACGCGAAAAATGACGCTTTTTCGCGGCGGGGTTTTAGCGTACCCGTTTCTTGAGCTTTGGAAAATCCGACGACGGCGAACTTCACGTTTTTTACTCCATGTGCGGCAAACTCGGGCTCAGCGCAGGTTTGGGTTATTTACTAAAGCTCCGTATGTTCGTGGGGAGCGTCTGGAACGTCGTGTGGACGACAAGCCCCATTTTCGTTTTCGCTATACGCGGAAAGATGGTGGTCGGTTAGGGCTTCGAAAACGGCGTAGGACGAAACGTGTCTTGCGTCCTTATTTCCGACGGCGTGCTCAATACCAGCCCTTGACCCAGAATCGTCGGCACCGTTTTTTTAACTACCGTAGTACGCGGAAACGCGCGCCCGTGTTATTTCGTTCGAGTCTGTTTTCAAAAACAAAATATTTAGGATCCCTTCAACAAGATGTACTAGGTCCACAAATTCTGCAGACTGTCCGGACCCAAAAATTGGCTAGGTTATATATCCCATCGACGTTCTTGGCGAAAAAGCAGAAGCGAAAGATGAGGTATTACCGAAAACGTTTTTTCCGTTGGGCTTCATATAAGCCGCGCTTTCGGAAATTTCGGAATCGGCTGCGGCGGGATGTCCGAACTCATCGTATGCGGTGGCTACGCAATAGGGCAATCCGTTATTTACGGCGAGCCCACTTAAACCCGCTCTTTGATGATTTACGGTCACAATCCTTTTTTCAGCGTTTTGTCGGCCGTATACGGCCGCATCAATTTAAAATTGTCCCGTTGGAACGTCTACCTCAGGTCAATAGGCGGTCGACAGTTTTGACTGTGCATAATTTTAGCGAGTATACTACGCCAAAGTGGCGGGACCTTTTTGGGGTAATGGATAGTTTTATCTACTATGACTATCGGTACGCTAAGGGAGGGGTTTCTGCAGCAGCGACTATTGACGCGGTTTCGGATCAAAGTAATTGGTTACGGAGGAATAACTTTAAAATTGATGAGGATTTATTGGCGACAACCGGGACGGTTACACAAGAGTTTGAAAGTCGGGTCTTTAGTCATCAGATTATGCGTCACCGTTTTTGGGATTTAGTTCCTTTTACGATAGATCCTAAGGTTCATGCGCAGCGACCCCGTTTTACGTGGTTGCAGCGGGCATTATCGCGCTCGTTAGGGGCTCGTGTGTTTCGTCGAAAATCCTCGGTCCGACGACGAAATCGCAATCGATTATTGTGGCTAGTCTTTTATGAGCAATTTGTTTCAAACGCTGTCGTTAAAAAGAATTTTGGTCGTTTTCTGCGGTGGCATCGTTTTGCGCGGCAACTTCATATTGTATGGCGACAGCAGCGACGTGGATCGCGTGTCCGTGGTGGTAGGTATAAATATCGTCGTCAATTTTTTTTGTTGCGGCATCTTCGTCAGCCTCGATTTTATTTCCGTGGGGAACGTAAGCGCGTCGATGTGCCGCGTAACCGACAGCGGTTACGCCATGAACGAGACAGGTGGCGTTTATTTCTGGGGACGCGTCGAGGGGTGCGTAATAGGCAAGTTTTAACTGTGGGTTCGACCACGGCGGTAGCGGGATCACCTGCGCGGTTAAAACTTGCAAAAATGCGTTATGGGTTTTGGTCGCAATGGCGCAAATTTCAAAATACTGTTAGACTTGGCGATTGCTTAAACCTCGTTACGTTTCGTTTTTACCACGGTCGGCAGCCCGTCGGTAATTTAACCCAGTTTAGTTTAAAATTTCAGTTAGCTATTAATTTGTTTGAGTATCGTAAATTTAGAAACCGCGTAACCGGTAAATCTCGGCGACGGCCGAGATCAGTTTTTCTTGGCCGGGGTTCGTGGAAAACGCGACCAATTTGGTTTAATGCAGATTCTGTTTTGTTTGATTCGCCGCTCTCGCGAGGAGAGCGTCTTGGGCGTTTGTATCGACGAATCGGGGGGGCGCGGCGTGCGATTAGGAAACAGCGTAATCGCCGGAATACCGTTAATCTGTTTCGACGTTCGTCGTGGTTGTTGAATCTCGTCCGTGGGCATCGTGAAGTTTATGTTTCGTATCTCCATAGGTTTAGTACTCGTGTGGGTCTGCACTCGCGGCGGCAACCGGATTTTCCTCGGAAACATCGATTTATGCGGCGGTCCGGAATTAAACCACGGCAAAGGGTTCGGCATGTGTTTGAGGGCGTCGGGTTGGGTGATCTAATTACCACCCAGCGCCGAGCGGCATTACAAGACGTGACTTTGGATATAACGGCTCCGTTTTGGGTTTTAAAAAATCGTGGGAAGGGTGCTCGATTAGATTTTCGTTTGCGTCGCCGCCGACGTTTACGTAAGATTCGCACCGGTCATTATAAGCGTAGTCGGCGCGACTATTATTTATATCGTCAGTACTTGTTTGAGCGTTTGTCTGGTGTACGCTTGCGGCCAGCATTTTCAAAGTCGAATGTCCGGCGGGGTTTCCGGTCGTATCCGGCGGTACGCCATGGTCGACGGCGTGCACATGGTGCACGAGTCTTGTATCCTTTTCGTCAATTAGTAAGAAGTGTCGGCCCGCGTTTACGTAGGCGGTATCCTTTGCCAAAAGATGTAAACTATTGGCAGTATGCTTTACCGTCAATCTCGCCGCGTAGTTGGCGAGGTATGCTGAAGGGAATTTTGTTTCGGCAGCGCTTGTCCCGTGCGGGTAGGGTGCGCGTGCCGAACGGCAATGCGGAAAGGCGATTGTTAGTTCGGAGTCGTAAACGGTTTCGACAAGTTTGGACGAGGACTTTGTATAACAGGTCTCGCCGCCATCGGAATTTAGACTATGTTAGTCGGCGAACCGTGGCGCCGCGACGTTATTATAATGATCGTCGTCAGCGTTACCAGGTGATGCAAAGTCGCGCCTTCTTTCGGCGCTATCTCTACCGATTGCTTCCAGCTTGGAAAATTCCGGCAACGTATAGGGACTCGTTGTTTTTACCCCCTTCAGGGACATCCCGGTTTTCTCGGCGTACTGCTTATAGTCGGACATTAGCGGTGTTGCGTTATATTCTAAGGTTTCCGCAAGTTATTACAATGATCAAGACTCCAGTAACAACTTGGCAAGCGGTTCACCGACGGAAAGTTTCGACTCGGCGTCGGCTTGCTGCTGCCCAACGACGGCGGGTTTTGTTTTCTGTCGGGCGTCAAGTTTTTAGTCAGCAACGACGGGGGCTTTCTTGGCATCAGCGACGAGGGTTTGGATTCCGCTATACACGGTGGAGGGTTAAACGGTTATTACCGCAACTCTGGGCGTTGCATAAAGAGAGAGCGGCGACGATGGATCGACGGCCAAATGAGGATATTGACGTCTTTTTTACGCGTTTATCGACGATGATGTATAATCGTTGGGGTCTCTACTCCTTTACTAGGTTTCCTAAAGCACTATTGTACCGTTATCGTTCGTATACGTCTAGGCGCTATCGTTTTGTTCGCAAGCTGCGGGCTCGCTTTTGGTCGCGGTCGGAGAAATTAAATCGCTTATATCGCTGGCAAATCTTTTCCCATTATTTTGAAATACGAGAGAAAGAGCGCAAGCGCAAAGAAGCGCTTGCACAGCAGCAGTTGGCACAAGCACAACATGCGCAACATAGGTTTTTAACGACGCGGGAGGTCACGTTTGACGCTATGGGATTTCCGCGTTTTATAACGCCGCGCTTTGTGGCCTCGGTGAATACAAGGATTGCGCAAAAAACGCGGGATCGCACCCGTGCGCAACAGGCCTATCAGCGAAAGTTAGTGAAACAGCAACCGAGGTTTTACCGGCCTTGGGGGGATTCGGACGATGACTCATCGGATGATAATGAGTATATTAGTTTACAGCCCCATCCACCGAATTCCCGGTTTTATCGTGACCAAAAACTTATTGACGATTTTACCGATCCTGATGTTTTTGTACGGTACAGCCTGCGCGCACGCGGTCGTCTACCAATGATTATCCGTTATGCTTTGCGTCAAGAGCGTCTATTGCGGCGAGCCTTTTTTATTCATAATGGTAGGGCGCACCGTTTGCAGGAGCGCGGATTTTTTTATGGACGCGCTACGGATGCATTACGTAATCGTTTTCTCCGTCGGAGACAGTATAAACGACGATTACGCCGGTGGGAACCGCAAGCTCAGGCTCGGGAGGAGGGTTGGGATCTCCACTTTAGTCGTGCGTCCTACGAACAGCTCTCGGGGACGGAGTTTTTATTTCGTCTTTGGAACCCTATGGGGCGCAAGTCGTTGTTAGGCGGCTCTCGTTTTTTCTTAGGGCCTCGTGTTAAACGAGGCGTTCGTGGGATTAGACTGTTTGCGCAAGAAAGAATTGGGTTATATCGGCCGACATTACGCCGTTTTTTAAAACAAACGACGTCATGGCCGGCGGTATTGTGGGCGCGCCGTAAACGGTTTCGGCACCTAAAGGCTCTGTCTCAAGTTGGTCTCGGCTCTCGTGAAGGGTTGCCACCACGTGTCCGGGCTGTCTTTAAACGAAAGATTAAACGTAGACATTTGGGGTATAAACATACGTATTGGCCTCGGCTACGTCGCCGCGCTCGGCGCGCACAGACCTGGCAACGTATTTGGTCCGTTGCACGGAATTATGCGGCAGGAAATCGTGTTCTTCTTTTTCGTCAAAAATACCGGAGTTTTCGAAAACGTTTGAAACGTCGAATGCGCATTTCGTATTTTCGACAGCGTCATAGAAAACGTTTTATTTTGTTTTATCGTGGTGGGGCGCGGCGTTCGATTTTGTTCCAGACACGACACCAGACTCGTAATTTTGATTGGATTACGCGTCGCGTATCGCCACGATATTTACAATCGGTGGCGTATCTCAAAGGTTTTGAAAACGTGACAGTTCCCCGGTTTAATAGTAATACACCGCGCGCGGCGAATTTATCGCCGTTAGCCGTTACGACGGGTCTCGATAGCTTACGCTCGAGCGATTTACTCACAAATTATAGGACGTCATCCATTGGGGGTAGTTTTCTTGACTGGATGGAGGTTTATACTCCTCGGCAACGACGTATTCTAGCCGCAGCGCAAAGCGCCCAAGGCGTTCCCTTTGGCTGGGCGTTTGCGCTGCGGAGAGGGGATGTTGTGACTTCGACTTTTACTTCAACTCGCTGGCAGGCCTTTACGGATCTATTTGGCGGTGTTCAAGGACGGTCGTCCCAGGTTCTGTTATGGTTGCTGTCCGGCTATGCCGCCGGCAAATCTTTGGTCAGTAAGGAATTATTTGTCGCTCAGTTCATTACTCAAACCTTAGGTTTGGTCACAGGAACACCGGCTTTTGATGTTTCGTATGTTCTTTCCTATTGGGTATCCGCCTGGTGGGACGCCTTTTCGGCAACGTTTCGTACAAGTCAGGCGCCTTTGGTCTTGCCTATGGATTATGGGTTGGAGGAGCCTTATTTACTACAACAGGTGATTCGTCGTTACGAGTTCGAAGCGGATCGGGATTTATGGGCCGACCGGTTAGGGCAAGGGCTGCGGAAATTAACGAAAGTGACGGCTGCAGGAGATGTCCAGGGACATTTTATTTTTAGTTCCTTCTCGAAGCCTTCGTTAGAGAATACAATAAATGCGTTCTTGCTCACGGGAGCTTCGAAGCCCGGTGGTTATGCGGAGAATTGGCCTTTTATTATTCATCATTATTTTGTGGCTCCGCCTCGGAAATTTGGTTCGGCATCGACTTCGGTCGCCTATACAAAAGAGGCTGCCCGGGCTCTCGGGTTATCGTCGAGTGGTATTGCCTTACAACTTCAGATGATTCCCCCTCGGTTTTTACAAGCTCGGAATCCTATCGATGGGGATGACGGTTTAATTATAAAATCTTTAGTCGTTTTACCTGAATTTGTACCGATTCCTGCGACAAATGTGCCGTTTGTCGCGAAGTCGTTGGTGCCTCCAGGCTTCCCGGATTCTTTGATTGTGCGTAGGGCAGGACGTCCTTTGGTGTTAAGGGCTGACGACGTTTTGCCTACTGTTAAAAAAGTTACGCGACGTAACTCTCGCTTTTCGGCCGCGGTCGCAACGAAGGCTTTGGCCCTTTCTCCCGAGATTGACTTGTCCGATGAGGAAGACGCTTTGCCACGCCGAAGGATTATTCTTACGAAATATAAATACCACGATCCGTTGGTGCGTCCTATGGATATTGAACTGCGCAACGATTGGTATTTTAAAATGTTAGCCCACGAACCCAATAAAAACCCGCCGCCGCCAGGCATAAAACGATACGTTATGGCGCGTTGGGCTGGGGCATCCTTAGCTGATCTTCGTCGGCCAGCGTTTGATGAACCTTTGATTTGGAACGATCGCTTTTTTGATCCGGGCGCAGCGTTTGGTTATGGGGTTGTTGACTTTGATCGTGAGCACAAGCCGATTCTGTCGCCAATGTTGCCTACGTTTTTTTCGCCTCAACGAGGTGAAGATTATTTTATGGAAAATAGTAATATTCATTATTTTAAGATCAATGGTCTAGTCTCGTATGACGAAAATCAGTTACGTCTGCGCGGGAATCTTTCGCCACGGCCTGTTCATGAAGAATTACGCGATCTTGTTTTTGAACAGCAGGAGCGGGAACAGCGCTACGCGCGGATGATGCAACAGGCTGTTTTTGATATTCGTGACACCTTTTTGCGAGCCGGTGTTCGTTTGGCTTATCTTCCCGAGCCTTTAGCCACAGATAATGAGTTAGTTGATTTTGCTTTAGCGCGTAATGTTCCATTAGAGGTTAAGTTTCGTCCGTTTCTCGATCGCTTACATGCAGCTTTATGGGCGCAGGATCATCGGATCCTTCCGGCTAGACCGCGTCGAGATGCCCGATTTGTGGATGGCGTCCCGGGTGGTGTTTTTGAGCGCCGCGCAAAACCAATGGGGACGCCTACTGTTGTTTATCCTTCGGGTGTGAATGGGAGTCGTGGGTTGTTAATCCGTATTTTGTCCGACTCAGAAATTTTAACGCGTGGAGCGATGCATTTAGAACGGGAGGTTTTGAATAAAGGTTGTTCGCTTGCAGTTTGGGAATATGTTTGGCAGTATTTGAAACGTTCAGAGGTTGTTCTTCCGGATTGGGCCTTTTCCGATCATCCTGGCTATTTGGGCCATCCGCCGCATTCGTTACGTATTCCAATTCTTGATTTGGATTCGGAAGAGTTTTTGATGAAAGCTTCACCGATCTTTGATCGCTGGAGTATTGCTTTTATTCGCGTGCCTGATCTAACCGCCCGCGCGTTATATTTGCGCTCGCCCGCGCAGACTTATGGTTTTTTTTTCCTCGATGACACGATTTTTTGGTTGCCTCGCAAGCGGCAACGTTAAGGTAAAGATTAGTGAAAATAACAAACCATTGTTATTAGTATAGTAAAAAATTTTTTTAAAGAAGTTGCGGAATTTTTTGGATCCCTTTCGTCTAGCTGGCTAGGACATTGCCTTTTCAAGGCAACGACATGAGTTCGAATCTCATAAGGGATAGTGTCTGTTTTGGGTGCAGAAGGTTGTATGTTCAAGTCATATCATCCCGAAAGTTTTGAGTTTAAATTTATATCATTGATGACAAAAATTGATGAGTCGGATCCTGGCTCTGAATGAACGCTGTAAATATGCTTTACACA
>SXGT01255157.1_pt1 | contig 40636 bp, 45 predicted proteins | sample 3176221 | NCBI WGS metagenome assembly SXGT01 (sample SAMN11356862, study PRJNA531348) | freshwater metagenome | isolation source: freshwater sample F1-120 | place: China: Fuxian Lake, Yuxi | collected 2017-12-25
CATTACCCGACTGTCACCGGAAGATAATTTGGTTGGCGAAGGCATGACTGATGCCAATGGTGTAGCTCTGGCAGGACTCGAACCCGGCACCTTACAAATCCTGGAACCCGGCGAAAACATCACCTTCAGTCAACCGGCCGACGTCGGGGCATCGTATTCCGAATTTCTGCGCATGCAGTTTCGGGCGGTGGCCGCTGCGATGGGCGTGACCTATGAGCAACTGACCGGCGACCTGACTCAGGTGAATTATTCCTCGATTCGGGCAGGACTGCTGGAGTTTCGGCGTCGGGTGGAAGCCATTCAACACGGTATCCTGGTACATCAAATGTGCCGGCCGATCTGGCAAGCCTGGATGGATCAGGCGGTCATCGAAGGTGCCTTGAAACTGCCGGGTTATACACTCGGCAATGTCAGTCAACGCCGAACGTATCTCGCCTGCAAGTGGATTCCCCAGGGCTGGCAATGGGTCGATCCGCAGAAAGAATTTGGCGCCATGGTCACGGCGATTCGTGCAGGACTCTTGTCGCGTTCGGAAGCCATTTCCTCGTTTGGTTATGACGCCGAGGACATTGATCGTGAGATCGCCGCTGACAATGCCCGGGCCGATAGTCTGGGATTGGTATTCGAATCCGATCCACGGCATGACAAGCAGGGCGTGACCTTTACCCCAACATCCAACGCAGCCTCAACCGCCAACCCGGCAACCTCTGCGGAGAATCTCTAAATGTTGTTACCTCATATCGCGGCCCGTCTTTACGGGACGCCGCTGTTGCTTGCGCGCTCGAAACTGGATGTGATCCTGGCAGTGCTCGGTGACCGGGTGAACTGGCCGGAACCTCAAAGCGCCTTGCCGATGCCGTTAGTCAAATCAGCACCCTTGGATGCGCCGATGGGCATTGCCGTGATTCCGATTTACGGTACCCTGGTGCGCCGGGCGATCGGGTTGGAAGCCGCTTCAGGTTTGACCTCGTATAGCGAGATCGCAGCCATGATCGAAGCCGCTGTCAACGATCCAACCACCAACGGCATCCTGCTCGAGGTGGATTCGCCGGGCGGTGAAGCCGGCGGCATGTTCGATCTGGCCCGGCAAATTCGCGCGGCGAATGCGGTGAAACCGATCTGGGCGATTGCTTCGGACTCGGCCTACTCGGCGGCCTATGCCTTGGCCTGTTCGGCTTCACGACTCTACGTCACCGAAACCGCTGGGGTCGGCTCGATTGGGGTGATTGCCATGCATGTCGACCAATCGGTGCGTGATGCCCAGGCCGGCTATCGCTACACCGCGATTACTGCTGGCGATCAGAAAAACGACTTCTCACCGCATGAACCTTTAGATGCCGAAGCGGCTTCCCGTCTGAAAGCCGAAGTCGACCGCCTGTATGGCATGTTCGTCGACCACGTGGCCACGATGCGCGGTCTGGAACCGCGTTTTATCCGTTCCACCCAGGCCGGTTTGTATTTTGCTGCCGACGCAGTGAACGCGCGGCTGGCGGATGTCGAAGGCAGCTTCACTGAAGCAATTCAGGATTTTTCAGCCTTTCTGGGCATGACGGAAACATCCCTTCAACTTAACCAACGAACTTTTGCACTTTCTCATTCTTCAACACAGGAGATCAACGCTATGGCTGACGAAGTCATCACACCAGAACAACCTTCGGCAGACCCCAAGCCGGAGTCCGACAACACCGAAATCCATCAGGATGATGTTGAACAGGCGAAGCCCATTCCCACCACAGCACCGGACACCGATGCGGCCGTGAAGTCAGCAATTGCCGCAACCCGTGCCGATGCTGTGGCCATTGCCGAACTGTGCCAATTGGCCGGTCAACCGCAGAGGATCGCAGGCTTTCTGGCCAAGGGCACCTCGGAAACCGAAGTGCGCAAAGCCTTGTTGGCCAGTCGCGCCGAGGGTCAGGAGATCCAGTCGCACCTTAATCCCGATGCCGTTTCTCAAACTGCATCCGCCGATCACAACCCGCTGATGAAGGCGGTGAAAAAACTTACTGGTAAGGAGTAAGCCATGACTGCTATCCAAGAACCCCTCAATCTCGGCGATCTTCTGAAATATGAAGAAGACTGTCTGTTTTTCTCCCGCGAGCCAGTCACTGTCGCCGCCGGTCAAGTATTGGAGCTTGGTGCCGTGGTGGGCCGAGTCACCGCGACCGGCAAGATCAAACGCTTTGATCCGGCCGCGACCGACGGCACGGAAACACCTGCCGGGATTTTGCTACAGCCGGTCGATGCAGCGTTGATTGATATCGAAACCGCCTTGATGTTGGCTCGCCACGGCATCGTTGCCAGTCACGCTGTGGTCTGGCCTGTCGGGATTACCGCCCCTGAAAAACTCGCCGCCATCGCCACCCTGGAAGGTCGCGGCATCCTCATTCGCCAATCTGCGTAAGGAATCTCCATGAACAATCCGTTTCACAATCCCGCATTTACCATGGCGGCCCTGACGGCGGCCATCAACATCATTCCGAACCGCTATGGTCGGACGGCTTCGCTGAATCTGTTTCCGGAAAAGCCGGTGCGAACCCGGCAGATCATTGTCGAGGAACAAAACGGCGTGCTGAATTTGCTACCGGCGTTGCCGCCAGGTTCTCCTGGTACCGTTGGCACTCGGGGCAAACGCAAAGTCCGTTCGTTTGTGATTCCGCACATTCCGCATGACGATGTGGTGTTGCCCGAGGAAGTCCAGGGCATTCGTACCTTCGGCTCGGAAACCGAGATGGAAAGCATCGCCAATGTCATGGCCGGTCACCTGGATACCATGCGCAACAAGCATTCCATCACGCTGGAGCATTTACGGATGGGTGCCTTGAAGGGAGTGATTCTGGATGCCGATGGCACGGTGATTTATGACCTGTACGACGAATTCGACATTACGCCCGAAACGGTGAACTTCGAACTGGCTGTAGCCAATACCAACGTCAAAAAGAAGTGCGCCGATGTATTGCGTCATATTGAGGACAATCTCAAGGGCGAGTTCATGACCGGCATTCATTGCCTGTGTTCGCCGGAGTTCTTCGATGCGCTTACCGATCACGCCAAGGTCAAGGATGCCTACACCTATTGGCAACAAGGCGCGGTGTTGATCAATGACATGCGGGCTGGTTTTACTTACGGCGGCATTACCTTCGAGGAATACCGGGGCCAGGCCACCGATATGAACGGTGCCAGTCGTCGCTTTATTGCTGCGGGCGAAGCGCATTGCTTCCCGCTGGGTACAGTAGCGACTTTCAGCACCTACTTTGCGCCGGCCGACTTCAACGAAACCGCCAATACTCTGGGCCAACCGCTCTATGCCAAACAGGAACCGCGCAAGTTCGATCGGGGTACCGACCTGCATACCCAGTCCAATCCGCTACCGATGTGTCATCGCCCCGGTGTGTTGGTGAAGCTGAGCATGGCGTAATGGACCGGATCGAATCCCTGTATTTGGCGGCCGAGCATGCCGGGTTGTTGCTGGTGGCCATTTGGTCACCCGGTAATGGCGATCCGCCGGTCACCGTAAAAGTCGACTTCCAGTCACCGGACGAATCGGTATTGGATGGTTTGGCATTGTCTGCCGACTATACCATCCGATATCCGGCTAAACGATTACCTGATCTGGTGGCTGGGGAAACTCTGACCATCAACAATCAGACCTACCGGGTACGCGAGATTCGTGCCCTCGGCGATGGCTCGGAGAAGCGTGCCACGCTGAGCCGTTTGTAAACCGAACCGCTATTCCATTCAACAAGACTTAGTAATTCCCAGTGACTCAATCGATTCGTGAACAACTGTTGCAGTCGCTCACGAGTCGACTGGTGCCTGTCGTCCAGGCCAGGGGTGGTATCTGCATCCGCTCGCCAACGCTTCCGGTAACTCGTGAGCAATCACCAGCGCTTTTACTGTTTCCAGAATCCGACTCGATTCGCGATCGACCCAACGATCGTGTGGAACGAGAACTGGTGGTTCGCCTGACGGCTTTGGCGCGTGGTGACAATGCAGCGCACGTAGCCGATGCGTTATTGGTAGCGGCCCACCTGGCTTTGTTCAGCGATGCCAATTTCACAGGCCTGGCTCTGGGGCTCAAGGAACTGGATTGCGAATGGGACAGCGAGGATGCCGATGACGGTGTGGTGGCCATACCGGCGCGCTACCAAATCACCTACCGCACCCTGGCGGCCGATCTTTCTCAAGCAGGATAACCCATGCAAATCGAACTCATCAAACCCCACAGCCGTGCGGGGCGCGACCTTGCGCCTGGCTCCGTACTGGCGCTCGACGAGAGTCAAGCCACCTGGCTGATTGAATTGGGCGTCGCCAAACGCGCCTCGCCCAAACCTGAAAACGCCAAAACACCACTCAAACCCGAACTGACTAATACCGAGGAAAAACCACAATGAGTACCTATGCATCATTCCAAGGCCGGGTGTATCTCGGCAAACGCGATATCAATGGCCTGCCGATCGAAGTCCGAAGCCCTGGTAACGTTGCCGATCTGAAGTTGGCACTCAAAACCGAAGTGCTGGAGCATTTCGAGTCGCAGTCCGGCCAGCGTTCACTCGATCACCGTATGATCAAAAGCAAGTCGGCGACCATCAATCTGACCATCGAGGAGTTCACCCAGGAAAACCTGGCGCTGGCTTTGTACGGCACCCATGTGGCCACCGCCAGCGGCACGGTCACCGACGAACCCGTAGGCGGTGCCACACCGATCATTGGTGATCGTTTCTTTCTGGCGCATCCCAAGGTATCGACGCTGGTGGTCAAGGATTCCGCTGCGACGCCAGCTACCTTGACGCTGGGCACGCATTACACCGCCGATGTGGATTTTGGTGCGTTGCAGTTTCTGGATGTCACGGGGTTCACAGGCCCTTTCAAAGCCAGTTATGCCTTTGGCGATGTCTCGGAAGTGGGCATTTTTACCCAGCCTTTGCCGGAACGCTATCTGCGTCTGGAAGGACTCAACACCGCCCAAGGTAATGCCAAGGTGCTGGTCGAACTGTATCGGGTGGCGTTTGACCCCTTGAAGGAACTGGCGCTGATTTCCACCGAGTACAACAAGTTTGAACTGGAAGGCTCTCTGTTGGCCGACCCCAGCAAACCTTTTGATGCGGTGCTGGGTCAGTTCGGCCGTATCGTGCAAATCGGGTAAGGCGCATGACGACAACCATAGAAAAAGCCATGGCCACGGAGGGCCAAGCCTTCGCGGAATTACCGCCCGAGTCGTTGATTCTGGCAGTGGGTGGTGACCAGTTGGAAATCACGCCGCTACGCATTGGTGAACTGCCCGCTTTCGCGCGAGCGGTGAAACCCATCGCCGCTCATCTGACCCTTCAGCCCGACTGGATGTTGATCTTGAGCGAGGATGGCGAGGCATTGATTTTGGCGCTGGCGTTAGCATGCCGGCGTCCACCGGAATGGTTGGCAGGACTTTCGCTGGATGAAGCGATTCAAGTTGCCGAAGCCGTGTTCGAGGTGAATGCCGATTTTTTTATCCAGCGGGTGGTGCCGCAGTTGCAACGGGTCAGTCAACGACTCGGCAGTCTGAAGCTTGGGCCGATAGCCTCCAGCGACTCATCGGCGCCGGCCACCGCTATAGGGACATCCTAAGCTATACGCTTTGCCAAGTGCGGGCGTTTAGCGAGGCTATCGAGCGGCAGGAACGGTTGCGTTGGTCGGCACAGTTCAGTGTGTTGCTCACGAGTTTTCGTGGTGAGCGCGATGACATCAAGCAATTACTGAAGTTGCTCGACTAAGCATGCTATCGATTCTTGTATCTTTATATAAGCATGAAACTTTCACTGACCACTTCGGGTTTGTTGGATCCCCGTCGCCTGGATAGCTGGGTCCCTGAAAAACGCCGTGCCATCCGTAAGTCAGTCGAAACGGCGATGAAAGCCGCCGGCAAGGACATCGCCGAGGCGGTGCGCAGTCAAATGCAGTCAGCTTTCAAGGTCCGAAAAGCCGGATTCATCAAGTCGATGCGGCCGAAGATTTATGCTGGAAGTCTTGAGCGTTTTCCGGCTTTATTGATTGGCTCGAAAATCCCCTGGTTGGGGATTCATGCGAGGGGCGGCACGATTACCGGCAATGGCAAGAAACTGTTGATTCCCTTGCTGCCCGAACATCAACGGATGAAGCGTAAAGAGTTCAGCCGACTGATTGCCAATCTGCTGGATAGTGGTCAGGGCTTTTTTATTGAGCGAAACGGCAAGGTCATTCTGATGGCCAAAACCCATCAGAGCAATAACAGCGCCTTGCGCCGGTTCAAGTCGGCCGAACGCCAACGCACCGGTGCCAAGTCGATCAAACAAGGTCAAGCCATACCGATTGCGGTATTGCTGTTCACTGTGACGTTAAGAAAACGCTTTGATCTGCCGGGGATTGTCCGGACCCAGTTACCGAAACTGGCAAATCGGATAATCCAGGAACTCAATCTCGCCAGGGATTGATCACGTCGAGCTCGGGGTAATTGAAGTCGCGCACATTGCGGGTGACCAGTTTTAACCCATGTGTGAATGCTGTGGCTGCCAGTAGACTGTCGATAGCCGGAATGGGACGCGCCATTTGAGCGTTCAGTCGTCCCCAACGATCAGCAACCTCTACATCCACTGGCAAAATCCGGCCAGAAAAAAACTGGGGTAGTTCTACTTCCAGCCAATCCAGTAATTTAAGCTGGCGATCGTCATTGACCAGCGAATCGATCCCTTTACGGATTTCTCCCAAGGTCAATACGCTGAGGTAAAGGGTTGTGGCGGGTCTTTGTTCGAACCATTCGATGACGCCTTGATTGGGTTCACGGCGACGTAATTCCGATAAGACGTTGGTATCGATCAGATAACTCATAGTTCGAATTCTCGGGTCAGACTGGCATCACGTTCAATCACGAGATCGTCCTGATCATAAAGCGGCGAACGGCGCATGAATTCAACCAGCGACTGGCGATTGCCCGTCAGTCGGTCGTAGTCGTCACGTGATAGCAATACGGCAACCGATCGGCCGTGATGGGTAATTTCCTGCGGACCTTCCTGTTCGGCATTGCGTACCAAGGTGGATAGTCGTGCTTTTGCTTCCTGAATTTGCCAAGTATGCATAACCAAACTCCAATTCTAACTAGTCTGGTCAGATTTTAAACGTTAACTATTTTAAGAGCAAATTATGCCCTCTGACCGCGCCCAGATTCTGATCACCGCCATTGATCAGACTAAGCAGGCGTTTGCCTCGGTAAAAGGCAATCTGGACGGCTTGATGACCGCTGCCAAGTCGGTCAATGGTGTATTGGCAGGCTTGGGCGCGGCTTTGACCGTCGGTGGTTTAGTGGCTGCCGGAAAGTCTGCGATCGATCTGGCCGATGACTTGAACGACATGCGGCAAAAAACCGGTTTATCGGTTGAGTCATTGTCATTGCTCAAACCCATCGCTGAGGAATCCGGTACTTCGCTGGAAGGTCTGGCGACCGGCATCAAGAAACTGTCGGTGGCGATGGTCGAAGCAGCGGGTGGTTCCAAGGAACAAGTCGCGCTGTTCGCCCAACTGGGTGTGTCGGTCACGGATGCGGCGGGTCAACTGCGGCCTACCGAACAAGTGTTGCTGGATCTGGCCGATGCCTTTGCCGATATGCCCGATGGTGCCGAGAAATCGGCATTGGCCGTGAAACTGTTCGGCAAAAGCGGTCTGGAACTGATTCCGTTTTTGAATCAGGGTCGCAGCGGCATCGAAGAACTCAAAGACAAGTTTCGCGAACTCGGTATCGAGATCAGCGGCGATACCGCCAGCGCCGCCGACAATTTCAACGATACCCTGGATACCGTCAATCAGGCCCTGCATGGCATCGTCATGCAAATCACGGCTGCTGCGTTACCGACCCTGCAGGCCTTGGCCGATGGTTTGGTCACTGTGGCCAGTCATGGCGATGAACTGATGGCCGCATTGCGCATCATCGGTGAAGGTGTGGTGGTGATTCTGGCGGGCAAAGGTGTGGCTGCGGTGGCAAAACTGCTGGAGTCGTTCAACCTGCTCAAACTCACCGTCACTCGGTTTTTACCGGTGCTGTTGGCGATCGGTGCCTGGGAGATGGGTCGTGGCATTGTCAAAATGGTCCAGGATATTCGCGACTCCAATCAGGCCATCGAGGCGTTGAACCGGCAGCGTGAGCAATTGCAGCAGTTGTCGGTGGCCATGGACGAACTGGCCAATTCGGGTACGGTGTCGGTCAAAACTCAACTATGGCTGGCTGCCCAGGCAGCAGAACGATTGCGAGCGTCATTGCCCGGCACCGCAGAATCCTTGAAGGCGATTCAGGGTGCGGCTACCCAGGTAGGTGAAGCGATCCAGCAATCCCTGGATACGGAAACCAAAAAAGCCGCCGAATCCGTCAAACAACTGTCTGCCGGTTACAAACAAGTCGCGTCGGACATCAAGGCCGTTTGGGATGCGCGTGTCGCCGATATCGAGGCTAGCTATAAACGCCAGGAAGCAGCCACACAAAATACGGCCCGTTCCGAACAGGCGGCGATTCGTGAGTCGGCACAGTCGGTGGTGTCTGCAGAGCGAGACAAATTATCGGTCGTGGAAGCCGGTGGCCGGCAAATGGAAGCGGCCTGGCAACGCAGTTTTGCTCAGGCGACCGCTTTGGCGAAGGCCGCTGGACAGGATGTGCAAGCCATCGAGCGCCAGGCCACCGAAGCGCGAATCAGCATTTTCAGTCAGCTGGAATCGGCGTATCGCTCGACCGTTGACCGGCTGATTGCCGAAGAACAACGTCATCTGGCTGCCGCGAAAGCCGCCGACGAAGCCCGCCTCAATCTGAAGTTGTCGGTGGAAGATCGCATTCGCGAACTGACCCGCAAAGGCATGGATGATCTGGCGGCTTATCAGGACCGTCAAGGCCAAGTCGATGAAAAGCAGGCTCAGGCGCAAGCCGCACTGGCTGCCGGTAATTTCGAGCAGGCGCGCAAACTGGCCGAGGAAGCCATCGCACTATCGGAGCGATCAGCCACGGCGGTGACCCGTCAGGTCGAGCAAGGCGGCAAGGCGGTTACCCAAACCGTAGTGTCCGATGCCCAGGCAGCAGCTACCGCCATCGGTCAAATCAAGGAATCAGCCGGCATTGCCGATCAGGCCTTGAAGGCCTTGGGTGATGCGCATAAACAGGCGGCATCGGCTGCAGGATCCGGCGCCGACGAAGCCAAACGCGCACTGGAAGGCGTGTCCGAAGAAATCGGCAAATTGCGCGGGCAACTGCTGGGTCAGGACAAGCTGCAACTGAATGTCGATATCGATTCAGCTAAAGCCAGTTTAAATGCCCTAAAAGCACTCACTGAAGCGGAACCGTTGCTGGCGAAAATCCAGGCGGATACCAAAGCTGCTGAGGATAGCCTCGCCAAGCTCAAAGACGATGCTGGCAATCTGACCTTGGTGGCTCAGGTTCAAACCGATACCAGCAAAGTGCTGGCCGATATCGAGTCCTTGAAATCGACCCTATCCGGCAGCGGCGTGGAAATTCCGGCGCTGATTTCGTTTGAGCAACCGCGCGCGCAACTGACCTCATTTGTGCAGGATGCCAAGCTCGCACTATCCGAGCCGACCACCGCTACCCATACCCCACAACCGGATATGAGTTTGTATCGGTCGGCGCTGTCTGAACTGCTGCGCTCAACATCGAGCAATCACACCATCTTTGTGCAGAAAGTCTACACCAATGCCCAGGGCGGTTTGATTCAGCAACTAGCGGAAGGTGGGCAAGCGATCAGTGCCGGGTTCAGTGGGTTTAGCGATGGCTTTCGCCGTGTGTCTGGCAAGGTCTTCGGTCCGGGTACGGAAACCTCGGATTCGGTCCGCGCTATGTTATCGCGCGGCGAGTATGTGATTCGCGCTGAGTCGGTACGGCAATTTGGTGAACGGTTTTTCGCGGCACTCAACGCCGGTTTCCTGCCACCGATGCCGAAGCTGGCCTTGGGTGGCTCGGTGTCACAGGCGGTCAGTCAGTCGGTGTTGATGTCGAACGCTGTCTCGAGTACGTCCACTGCGAACGCGCGCGATGTCGTCGATCTGCGCTTTTCCATCGGCAAACAAAGCCACACGGTCCAGTCATCGCGCGATACCGCGATGCAACTGGCGCAAGCCTTACGTGAACTTTCCAGAGCCAGTTGAGATGACCAATACCGCCAGCAAAATACCGGTGAAGTTTTACGCGTGCTCGCGCACTAAAGCCGAGCAATCGGTTCGTGCCAACCGGCGTTGTGATCAATGGTTAGATACCTGGCCGGCCGTCGACCCCAATCGCACACCACTGGCGCTCAGTTACGAAAACCAGATCCAGACCCAAATCGAGAGCGAAATTAACGATGCCATCGCCAGTTGTGAACAACAGCGCCTGGTCAGTGAGCCGCAATCGGTTGGGATGTCGATTCGGGTCGGCTCAAAATTGGAGAGTGGTGCTAGATCAGTTTCGACGTCCGATTCCACACAGGCGCCGACAGCCAAACTATCGGTATCGTTTAGCACCGGCTCACCCGATCGACCCTGCCCGATGTTGCCGCGCGAGTTGTTCACAGAAGCCGTGGGGTTCAACTATCAGGTCTACGGTGGCGCCAACGGTAATATGGGCTGGATGCTCCAGGATCCGATGCCGATACAGTCTGATACTTACTTTGATCTGTATGGCAGAACCATGCGCTTTGTGGGCGCAGCCGGCAGTCAGTATCTGGGACAGTTGACGCTGATGATCAACAAACTGGTCGATTTGTCGGTGCAGTTTGCCGACCACCCGATACCGGCTGCTGTTGCTTCTCGAGTCAATACGAACCAGGCGCTCAATTATCAGGTGTCGAGTGGCTCCGGCTATTTCAATATTGCTGCCGTGTTCGAACTGACGCATCTGGATTCAGGCGCGATGTTTTATCGCAGTATCCATCGTGATCAATCGCCGGGTTATTTACCGCCGTGGAGTCAATGGCCCAGTGCCTGGGATGCGATGTCGCTGAATGGACAAGGTTTGATCGAGCATGGCGGTTTTACCAGCAGTTCATCGCTGGTTGCACCGGACCCAGCCTCAGTCGGCTTGCCTTCCGATGGCGATTTTCTGTTGCGGGTGATTTTACTGGCGTTCGGTTACCGGACGGAAAATCGCTGGGTGACGAGTTCTGCTGCAGGTCAAAACGGCGATGGCCGCATGTCCTGGCAGCCACTGTTTTTCTCGCATATGCCGTCGGTGATCAGTTACAACCCCGGACTCAGTGAAGGACTGATGCCGCCATTTGAACTTCAATACAGTCTTGGCGTGTCGCTGGCGACCGGTATCGAGTTCGATGCGGTGTTCGACCTCAAATACATCACCACCTTTCGCTTTGTGGTGAAACTGGTCAACCATCTGGATTTTCCGGTGGGTTTGATCGTACAGGCTTCGGGCTGGCAGGCCTGGGTGTTGCTGCAGCCAGGTCAAATCCGTTATCTGGCCGGCGCTACATCGGTGTCGGGAATGAACAACTCCAATGCCTACCCCTTGCATCCGGATTCGCCAGTGTATGGCTGGAATCGGGCCTGGGGCAATGCCTCGGTACAAATGGACGGCTTCGGCAACTGTAAAACGGCCTTCAATCTGTACCTGACCGCGCCCAATCAACCGGATACGGTGCCAGCGAATTTGCCGCAGAAAAAAGCGGTGCTGCGCTGGACCAGTGATCCTGGGCAACTGACACCCCAGTTTTTGAATCGCTGGGGGGCAATCAAACTGTATTCACCGCAAGGGCTGTTTGATTATCCGGTTGCATTTCCTGGCAGCGTTTCGTTGAAGGAGATTAGGCCATCAATTACTAAACCGAACTATCAACCCTTGTTGAATCCCATCGGTTATTTTCAGACCGGCTACAGCACACCGGCTTACGATTACATCACGCCCTGGTACAAAACGCCGTGGCCGATTCACAGTAATCTGGCTGGCTTTCTGCAGACGCCCATCATGGTTAATGGTGAGGAGAAAGTCCGTATCGGCAATCAGGATACCTGGGTGCCATTCAGCGAACGGCAGTTGCCTTTACCAAGAGCTTTGGTGCAACAAGTCGCCTCGGCACTCGGTGTGTCCGAGTATGTATTGATGGACGGTGACGACCTGCGCTGGTTTGAATTGGGACCGGGTGGTACTTGGCACAACCTGCTGTGGATCGACCGGTTTTACGGCGCCTTTGGCAATCTTATCGACGGTCAAGGCATGCGTACCGCCTTTCAAACTGTGATCAATGCCAACGGCGGCGAATGGCCAGATTACCGCAACCTGGTGATCCATTCCAATGTCCGCTTCGGCACCTTTCTGGATAACGGCGCCTCGGAAGTTGGCGATTATCTATTGGGACCGGAAGGCACCATGGTCGAGGTCAGCAGTTTCACCGATCTGGCCACTATCAGCAGCCAGTTCAAGTATGTGATCAAACCACAATACCAGTAACCCTCAATTCTGAAGTTAATCCCATGCTCAAACTGGACGGACAGCCATTACCGACGGGCCTGGTATGGCTGGATGAATTTGCCATTGAACCTGTGGCGCAAACCGTGCGCCGCACCCTGGATGGCGGACTGGTGGTGTTTTATGCCGGTCTGCGTAGCGGCATGCCGATCACCCTGCAATCGGAAGCCGATGTCGGCTGGCTGACGCGCGCGCAAGTGGAAGCGCTAGCCGTTCGTGCGGCCAGTCCGGGTGGCGTCTACACCTTACTGATCCGCGATCAGTCGTATCAGGTGATGTTTCGTCATCACGATCCACCAGCCTTCGAAGCCAAACCGTTGATTGCCAGGCTTAATCCGGATGCCGGAGATTACTACCTGGCCACTTTAAAACTCATGACTGTTTGAGAGAAAAACCATGCCCATTCTTGATAATGAAATCATCTGGCGGCCTGCCGCGCTGTTGTCTGATACGACCCCGGCACAGAACGGAGGCCGGATGACCTATTCGCAGTTGATATCTGGTGTGAAGAACAATCTGTTTCCGGATGTCTCCCAAGCCGAACGTCTGGCCGGTGCTGTGAAATGGCGTAAGGCTTTCGTGCACATTAATAGCGCCCAGGATGTTGCCTTGTTAAATGCACGGTTGTTTCTGGATGCGCTGACGCCAGCAGGGGATTTTGTGACCTTCGTAGCCGGCACGCAAACCGACACCGAAGACCAGATCACCGGCCGTGCCTACGGCATCGGTACCTTACATGCGGCCGTTACTGCAGGCGCCAATCAGATCCAGGTGGTCTGTGAACACAATGCCCAGTATGCAGTCTTGCAGCCGTTTCGCATTGGCGATCTGGTGCGGGTGGCGGATCGGGCCAGTACCGGTGGGATTGGTAACGAAGAATGGGTAACCTTGAGTGGTGTCAGTTATGGAGCTGACTTTGCGACGCTGGATCTGGCGTCGCCCTTGCTGAATAACTACGCGGTGAACAATACGCTGGTATCGTCGGTGTTTGAGCAGATCAGTGTCGGCGGACATTTTGCCAATGTGGCAGTCACCAGTGCCAGTGGCTTATTCGATCAGGCGACCGTCGGCAATCTGGTGGCACATAACAAAGGCGCCATTGATCAGCATTGGACTCTAAACTTTACCAGCAGCACTAGCTTTACCGTCGCGGGTGTCAGTGTCGGAGCGTTAGCGCAACCTGGCTCCATCAGTGCCGATTACACACCGACCAATCCAGCCACCGGTACGCCGTATTTCACCATCAAGAGCACAGCATGGAGTGGCGCTTTCCAGGCCGGTGATCAGATCAGCTTTGATACTGTACCGGCTGCCATTGGCATCTGGTATCGGCGCCAAGTGCCTGCCGGCACGTTCAGTCTGGCTAATGACTTCGCTTCACTGGCGATCCATGGGGAGAGTGCTTAATGGCCGGAGCAGGATCAGGGGCGACACCGACAGGTGGTCGGGTGGGATTCAAGAAAACCTATCCGGCAGGCAGCTTTGATACGGCAGCGGTACAGGCTTTGCTGGCACTCATTAAAACCACATTGAGCAGTGCTGGTTTCAATCTATTGGTTGATCGTGTGGATGCTGTGGATTTTATTCGTATGGGCAGTAATGCGGCGACAGCGCATGATGACATTCCTCATTGGGAGATCGGATTTGTTGATGGTGGCTCTGTTGGATTGCTGCAAGCCTATGCGGTGTACGGTCCGAATTTCGAAGGTCCTTCGGCAAAACATTCAATCCGCACCATCCTCAATTCCGGCTGGCTGAGTTATCCACCGCAGGATTTGACTATCCATTTTGCCTGCGACGGCGTCGAAGGTTGGTGGTGGCTGAACGGTACGGAACTCAATCCCAACAGTGTGTCCGGCCATGAAATGCGTTTTGCTGGTGCCGGTGTTACCAGTCGCCGTTTTGCCAGTGATTATCACAAAGGTTTGGCTACTAGGTATGGCGTCTGGAATGCCTGGGGTGATTGGTATCCTGCTTATGGCATCAACAACACCGGCACCATCCTCAATGGTCCATGGATGACCACTTGGTCGCCATTGGGCCAGGGTTGGTCCTTCAACGGCAAACGGCATCCTGACTCTCCAATACCCAAAATGGCGGTACCGCTGTTTCCGAGCCGGGATGGTGCACTGAGCGTCAGTTTGTTTGGCGAATTCAACGAAGTCTTGGCACTGACCGATGGTTATACCCATGAGGAAGTCCCGGTGCCAGGCTGGATAGCCTTTACCGGTAATGAATGGGATCCACCCTATGCCGTGCCGGCGCCCGTGCAGTTTGATGTGTTGTAACTCTAAATCATAAGTTCTGAGAGTCTTGTAATGACCATTGGTTTTTCCCTAGCGTTGACGCTGGGTGCAGGGCTGCATATTGACTCCGGTCCCACAATCCTCAAGCAGCGCTGTGAACTGGCCTGGGGTAAAACCGAGGTGTTTGTCGCTCTTCAGGTCGATTGGGACTTAACCCAGGTCAAAGCCTGGCAACAGAAAGTCGGCTGGTCGATCCAGTATGCCGGAAATTTCGAATGGCCTTATCGACTGCGCCTGGAGAGTACCAGGCAATTTCGCTATGGCGATATGCGCCAGCATCGATTGCAGGTGCAATGGGGTTATGGTGATGCTCGGCAACATAAAGTCCAGGCGCATTGGGCCTATGGTGAAAAGCCGCTGATACGAAAACAGCAGCGTTGGCAGTATGCTTCGTTAACGCAAATCAAACGAAACTGTCGCTTGCCTTACTGGATCACTGAAGCCGTTGTGGCAAGGCATCAGTTGGATTACGCCATTACCAATGTCAATCCAGCTCGGTCCCGACTAACGGTTGGTTGGTCGCTGCTGGATGATCTTAGATTTCAGGCGGTGATCAATACGCCGGAACTGGTATGGAACGGTCACATCGTTCGTATCCTGCAGGCCACTTTATCGTGCGATGAAGACAGTCCGGTGTGGATGGCACAGGTCGAGATTGCAGAGTTGGCCGATTTTGCGGCGATGGCGATTACCGATGGATTTGTACTGACCTTGGGCTTGGAAACCTTTGCCTTGGCCATCGACGGCAAAACCCTGTCTCGTCAGGAAAACGCCGAGCAGCATTATCAGATCACCGCCGTATCGCCGTTGGCGTTACTGGATGCACCGTTTTCCGGTACCACGCGGTTTTATCAGGCTGACGCGGTTTCGGCAAAAGTTGCAGTGGAACAACTGATCGGCCCGATCGATTGGCAGTTGCCAGACTGGACGATTCCGGCTGGGCGGTTGCTGTTAGATGGTGTCACACCATTAGCCGGCGCCCGAACCATTGTGGCCGCCATTGGTGGCTTGGTGGAAAGTCGTCCGGATGGCTCGGTCATCTGTCGCCGCCGGCATCCAGTCAGTGTTCCGGATTATGATGCCGCGACTGTGGCCCACAGTTTATTTGATAGTGATGTCATCAGTTCACGCGCGCAGATCGCGCCGGCTAAAGGGTTTGATCGGGTGACGATAGCGAATGAGGAATCAGGGGGCAGCAGTGCTTCCGACCGGATTGAATTCGTGGTCAACGCTGAGGATAGTCATCAAGGCTTGGTGCGGGCTTATTTGGCAACGAGCAGACCTGTAATCCTGACGCATACCGGGCATCCCGATACGGTGATCATCGAAATGGGGCCAACAATTCGAACAGAAACTGAAACTGTCGAGTTCATTGATGGGCGCGCCAGCAGCAAGTACCCAGTCACCACGATCACCAGCGCCATTTGGCAACATAGCGATTTGGGAACGGTCACCACCAACCAGCAATCGCTCAGTGTCGACAATACCGGCTATAGCCTGCTGAAACTAACCTACACCACCACCTCTCTGAACTGGTCGGTGTCGCTGATCAATGATGAAGAAGTCCAGTTTGTACTGGTCGATGTTTAAGGAGTTTTTATGTCCAACGCCACGATCCGCGTGCAGTTCGGTAATCTCGATGGCAGCAATGCCAATGGTCATTTGTCGGCGGAAATCGATACCCGCAACACCGGCCTCAACGGTGGTCGCAGTTCGTTCAGTCCTGGCGAAACGGCGTATATCCTGGTTTACAAAACGGATAACGTCACGATCAGCGAAACCATTTGTTCGGCGGGGTCATTGACAGCCCAGGGCACCACCATGGTCACGATCGATGAAGAACTGATGTTCGAGGATAGCGATAGCGCCAATCTCGGAAAGCCGGCCAAATCGGCACTGACCAACACCCTTTGGTACGGCCGTAACCTGGGGGCGTTAACACTGCAATCGGACAAAATCTCGGTGAAAGCCACCAGCAAAGGTGTCGGCGTGGCTAAAGTCACCTATGACACACAGGCCTTGCTGTATGCCTTGTCATCGCCGGCCACACTGAACGGCCAGACTGATTTCAGCATCTTGGCATTGATCAAGGGGGTGGCGACATGATCATTGAAGTCTATCGTGGCCTGGGCTCACGGTCAGGCACACCCATCATTGAACCGCTGTTATCAGATGATGCACTCATCCAGCGCGGTATCGCCGAAATGGATGCCAATGCTCATGCCTTTAATCGGGTCGATATGGCGGTGGTGTTTCGACCGGGACTAAGACTCGGGCAAATCATCGAAGCCAGTGATCCGTCATCCACTACGCCGTATCGCGCCAAGATCACCGGTATCAGTATCAGCGTCAGCGAAGCTCTGATTGAAAGCAATCTGACCCTGGAGCAACCGCGATGAGTTTTGCGCTGAGGGAATTATCGAAGCTGTTGACGACTGATTCGACCGAGTTGGGTGTGGTGGTCAGCGTTGAAACATCGATGATCAAGGTGGCAACGGCCAAGGGTGCGATGACCATCCGAACGCTGGAAACATTAATCGTCGGTGACCGCGTATTGATCAGCCAGGGCCTGGCGCGCAAGGCACCGGTGGCACAACAAACATTCCCAGTTTAAGGAGGACAATTATCATGACCAGTTTTAAACAACGTCTGCAGCCAGTGATCGATGCAATGCCGGACGGTGACGACAAAGCCAAGTTGCAGGCCTTGGTCGATGCCCTGGATGCTGTCGAGCAGCCTGATATTCATCCGAAGGAACGTGCTCAGGCTTTGCGGCGATTGGCATTACTTGAACATTCGAACCAAGTGCCGCCCACCTATTCAGCAACATAACAAGTCGCTAAATCAAACACCCAATTCATCCACCCGCCACCCGGCGGGTTTTTATGCCCCGAGGAAACCGCATGGAAACAGAACCCATTGAGCGTCGCCGGATGGTGACGCTGCCGCAAGAAGATATCCAGGAAATGCTGGACCGAGCTGCCGAACGCGGCGCCCGCCTAGCGCTGCATCAGGTTGGCCTGGATGGTGAGGATGCGGCCCACGATATTCGTGAGCTGCGCAATTTGCTGGATGCCTATAACGAAGCCAAGCGTGAAGCCGGTATGACCTTGGTGAAAATGATCGTTGCAGGTTTAGTCATGGCCTTGCTGGCCGGCACCGTATTGAAATTGAAACTGTTTGGAGGTGGACAATGATTGAAACATTACTGGGTGGATTATTGGGCGGCGCCTTTCGCTTGGCGCCGGAACTATTGAAATGGCTGGATCGCAAGGGCGAACGCGGCCACGAACTGTCAATGCAGGACAAAGCCTTGGAGTTTGAAAAACTGCGTGGCGCCCAAAAAATGGCGGAAATCGGCGCCAACTCCGATGCTTCATGGAATACCGGTGCGCTGGAAGCATTGAAAGATGCTGTGCGCAGCCAGGGCGAGAAAACCGGTGTGGCTTGGGCCGATGCCTTGTCCTCCAGCGTCAGACCGGTCATAACATATTGGTTTATGGCGTTGTACTGCTCAGCCAAAACCGCTGCATTTATCGCGGCAATCAATGCTGGTTCCGGCTGGGAAACCGCCGTGGTGCACGCATGGACCGAAGCCGACCAAGCCTTGTGGGCCGGTGTGATCAATTTCTGGTTTTTGGGCAGGGTGTTTGATCGGGGGCGGTCGTGATCGAAGTGCCGCAAGCAGCGGTCGACCTGGCCAAACGGTTTGAGGGATTTCATCGGGTGCCGAAGTTTGATCCTGAACGGCGGGCGCACCCGTACATTTGCCCGGCGGGTTATTGGACGATCGGGTTTGGGCATTTATGCAAGCCCGATCATCCGCCAATCACTGAGGCTGAAGCTGAAACCTACTTGGAAGCCGATTTGCAATCTGCTCTCAAGGCCACACTTCGTTACTGTCCTATATTGACTAACGAGCCGGAAAACCGACTGGCGGCTATCGTCGACTTTACATTTAATCTTGGGGCCGGGAGGCTGCAGATATCTACGCTTCGACGACGTATCAACCAGAGGGATTGGGCGAGCGCAACCTCTGAATTGCGCCGGTGGGTTTATGGTGGAGGAGTTATATTGCCTGGGCTTGTTGCGCGACGTCGGGAGGAAATTACCTTGCTATGAGTGTGCTGGCGCGTTGATTTTCTAAATTAACCACAATCCTTTGCTGAAGGGACATCGCATCCTGCTAGCCTCTTCTTGTTTTTTAACCTCAAATGAGGTATAAAAACCGGAAGTCAATTGCGACGATTTTTTAGGAGTTTTATCGTGCCCTTAACTGTACGCACCGAAATAGTAGATATAAACACCCGCCTTCAGCAGCTTGGATTAACTATCGGATCATTGCAAGAAGCTGTCCAACAGGGGTATTTAGCGCGAACAGCGTTGACCGCTAACCACCCTCGCATCTTCTTTGGTTATGCAATGTGGGCACAGACTGTCGCTGCCCTACGTGACAATCTTCGTCCAGATGGTTGGCTCAAGTCTGACCAAAACAATTATGAACTAACAATTAACGAAAACGCAGATCTTGCGATTGCCGTTACTACTGGAGATGAAGGTACAGGGCTTGCTCACCTTAATCCTTCGAACAAGTGTCCAAAAGGAACAAATACGGCTGATGCTATTGCAGCCAATAATCAGGTTGATTTATTTGCTGAGTTTCTACCGCCTATTGAAGAAAAGATTGGTTTTACAACATGGGTATTGTTAATTCATCTGGCGCCAGAAGAAGTTCGGGCGGAATTATCCTTACCATCAGTCATTACTAACGGAAAGATAAAGGCCTGGAAAGAACGAATCATCCTGCCTTCTTTGCCACGCGAAGATGATGTCATTGAAGTCCGCACCTCAGATTTGCCAGAAATCGACGTGCCAATCCGACGGAAGGCATAAGGTATGCGATATGTTTAACTCCACTCGGTTTGCTTTGGCGCGTAAACGCCGAGGCATAACAAAGCGTGCGCTTGCAGAGCGCATTGAGATTTCTGAACGCTCTGTTTCGGCTTATGAAAGCGGTGCCACCAGTCCTGAACACGATACAGTGACTAGGATCTCTCATGCCTTGGGTTTTCCTGAGTCTTTTTTCTTCGCGCCTGATGTAGATGAGTTGAAACCGGATGTTGCCAGCTTTAGAGCCCTGACCAAAATGACAGCGGCACAACGGGACATGGCACTCGGTGCTGGGACTATAGCCCTTCTATTGAATGAGTGGATTGAACATAGGTTTGACTTGCCTCAACCCGACATACCAGATTTAGGTCGCAATGGTCTAGCATCGGACGACTCGTCCCAAACTACACATTGGACCGAAGAGGGTGATTCTTATCCTACGGCCGGTAAAGAACATGACCCTGAATCTTATGCGGAAGCTTTGAGAAAATACTGGGGGCTTGGTGAATTACCAATCAAAAACATGATTTCTTTGTTGGAATCAAGGGGTATTCGTGTATTTTCACTAGCCATTGATGCAAGGGAAGTTGATGCTTTCTCAATGTGGTACGGCGGCAAACCATTTGTATTTTTGAACACAAACAAAACTGCAGAACGATGTCGTTTCGACGCTGCGCATGAGTTAGGGCATTTAGTGATGCATCGGCATGGTGCACCTCATGGGCAAGAAGCGGAAAGAGATGCCAATGCATTCGCTTCAGCATTTCTGATGTCCAGAAAAAGTGTTCTCGCGAATGCACCCCGTTCAGTAACCCTGCCTAGTCTTACCGCACACAAGAAGTACTGGACGGTTTCTGCTGCGGCATTGAACTACCGTTTGCACGCGCTTGGACTAATGACAGACTGGACTTATCGCACTCTGTGCGTGCAGCTTTCACAGTATGGACGCAATAAAGAACCAGAAGGCGCGCCTTTTGAAACTTCGCAGATATTGTCGAAAGTGTTTGCCACCTTGCGAGCCGAAGGTATTTCTAAAAATGATGTTGCGCAGGATTTAATGGTTTCACCACAAGAAATAGATGAGCTGACCTTTGGCCTAATGATCACAGCTCTGGAGGGGGGAAATAGTCACGGCTCCAGCACGACACGAAGTTCGTTCACTCGTCCTAACTTGCGCGTAGTTAAATAGCGCCCCCCGCAGGAACCATTGCCAGAGTGTCTGGTTATGCGGTTTGCCCACATCTTCAACCTCGCTGCGGGGTGATTGCAGAATACGATGGCATCACGGTATTCATAAGTAAACGATCCAACACCGAGAAATCAATGTTTGCTGGTGTTGGCGGCAAGGCCGCTTCCAGTCGCGCGAGCTCGGTATCGATGAACGCGTTGATGATGGGCTGGGGTTGCCCATATTCCGATTCCATGGCGTTGCGTTTAATGGCGAGCAAATGGTCAATGGCGTTAAGTAGATCGGCATCGGTAATAATGGTTTCAACGAGGTCCTGAAAGCGCATGGGTGCAATGCCACGGCCCTGCTCAATCCACAGAGTAGCCAGCAGCGGACGGAGTACATATAGATATTTCTTCAGACGCACCATGTCACCACGCAGGTACATTCGATAGTTTCCACGTGCCATATGCACATAATGATGGAACGAACGTTCAGGTTGGTAGGTTTTGCACGCTGCAGCACGGATACCATCCAGAAATGTTGTGTCTGCTCGGTAGACAATCGGCGAATCCAACCACTCGATCAGAGTAGCGTTGCCTTTTTTTAGTAACCCCAGCGCCTTGCGGAGCTCCCAACCATTAATGTCCAGTACGTCAGAGATTGGCAATTCGATTACATCGCGTTCTTTGCTAACGTGGAGATACCACGGTAGTGGGTGAACATAAATGAAACGCACGTCATAATCGCTATCTGGCGAAGCAAACCCCCAACCCCGACTACCGGACTCGCAGGCAAACAGCACACGAACATTATGTTCGGATTCGATAATAGCCAGTCGTTGTTCAATCTCGGTACGAGTTTCCGGATCAATAGGGTGTTGCAAACCGATAACATTGGTCACGCTACATAACTCGTATTAAATTTTGAAGGGATGCACGCAGACCGAGCAATAGTCCAGGTTGAGGCAAAACCCAAGCCTGCTATGTCAAATTCTGTCTGAAGATCGGGCTTCAAACGCTTCCCATCGCAAAAGTCCTTGGTATTTGAACTCAACAAAACGGCCAACGGCTTACCATCTGAATCCAGTCCTTCTTCGCTTGCGATTCTTAGGGCAAATTCTGTAACGACAGCATCGGCGAGACTACCTTTACCTTTATGCGCCGGCGCTCGTGCCAGTCGCGTTCTTTGTGCAGCTAAACGCTCGTCTTCATCAGTTGCCATCATCTGTGGCGATAATTGAATAAAGCTATCTGCTACTGTCTTACCATGGAGGATGATCATTTCAATCCAGCCATCGATATCCGATTGATCCAATGTTTCAGACCGATGGACTGCCATGACATCCACAGCTTGGCGATGACTTACCCTCATCGACTTCAATTGCTGGCGAACATCTTGGATCACACCTTCAACGCCACGGTGGTATTCTCCAGATACCCAGTTACAGACAATCACTCGGATAGGCTGGGGTGAAATACTCAAAACACTTTCAATTTCTAGTGCGTGTTGAATTTGGCCTGGGGTTATCGATGACCGTACCGGTGCCCGAACAATGTCGAGCAAGGCACAGGTGTCCACAATCAACGTTCTGAACTCTCCTGATTTCTTAGAATCAGCCATTTCCTTTTTCTCGAGCGTAAATCAGAAGGTCGCGTCCAAATTCGTACTCCAAAATGAGATCGCGCGCAGAGTCCAGACTCCAATGTTGAATATTTACCAACCATCGCAACAAAGTATCTGCGTCAAGATTGGATTGATCGGTAACTACTTGATAAATAAAATCGAACCACCGATTGCGATCTAATGGATGCGCTGAGCCGGTAGATTTGTTAGCTAACGTGCTGAACCGGAGCAATTTATCCGCAGCAGTCTCAGTCAACCAAAATGTTAGTGGTCGAAAATCGGGTGTCAATTCATGGTGGAGCCCCCATTCTTCGCAAACAGGCATAACCGCTGAGATATAAAATTCCCTCAGAATCTCATTGTATTCCTGCTTCGATAGCTCGCTAACGGTTTGGGGAACGATATTGGTGACTTTTAAGTCCGCTTCGCTGGTCGAAAAAAACAAGCTTGCCGACGGCAGCTCTGCAGTCGACGCACGATTGAAAACGAGCCAATCGAAATCAGTTCCCATTTGTCGCGCATCCTCTTCGCGTTTAATGTCTCTCGTCCAGCCTTCAGGTAATCGTTGTTCAAGAGCGGTTCCAAACTCTTCCATTTTGGACGCGCATCCTACAACGACAAGCTCCCTAAACTCTATCAACGAACCGTAATCGGTCATCGTGGGCTCCTATTCTTTAAAAAGAAGTCCGATCTGCGATTGTCACTTCGCCAAATCATCGAACAAATCATTCAACTGTGGATTACTGGTGATCGGTAGCAATTTTTTGATGGTCGCTGCCTGGTTGATCTCCAAGCGAGCAAAATGCTCGCCGACCGCTGGTGATGCCTGCTTGCGAATCAGCTGAATACGTCCAAACAACGCTCCATGCCGCTGAGCAAAGCGAGCTAAACCCACTGCCTTTTCAAAATTATCGCCCAGGCTGGGGTCGTGCGGTTCAAGGATATCGACGCTCAGCTCATTCTCTATCTGCCTGACAATCACCATATCTGGAAACATTGGCCGTATATCACCGCCGGTTTCGTATGGAATTTCCAAAGACCATGGTTTACGGTCTATATTGCGCAGCCAGCCGACAACTTCCGGTTTCGCCAACTCCTCCTGTAACACAGCTGCTTCCCACGTACCCAGACTCGCCCGAAACTGCCTATTGCTCTCAACATACAGATGCCGCTCCCAAAGCGGATCGCTGGGCAGGCGACGAAAATCGATGGACTCCGGCAAACGCCAAGGTACTTCGTTGGGTTGGGCAGTTGCCAAGCGTAATTTCTCGTAGGATGCCCGGCGTTGTTCTTTAAGTTTGGCTATGGATTTTTTGTGACTGTCATACAATGAATCAAACGCCAATTCGGCAGCAGATTCCAGAGCAGCCATCGCCCTATGTTGCCGAACCAATACGATGACTTCCACCTTTACATCCAGTGCGTCGCGATCAGCGTGTGCCTGCCAATAGTTCATGTGTAGACCGTGACTCAATATCCGGCCAGCTTCCTCGAACAGACGCTCAATGTCCACGTCCGAGGCATCGATGTGATAATCAGCCTCAGTCTCTGACACCCCGGTACCGTTTTGTACGGCCAAAGTTTTTAGGCCGACGCGGGTGATGCCCTGCGCGGCCGCATCGAAATCTCCAGCCGCCTGCATCGCTTTGATTTGCGTTTCCATCCAAGCAACAATCTGTCGTTTTGCTTGATCCCAGGCCTCATCATCAACTTCATCCATCGTCAAATGGCGAGAAATCGCCATGAAACGCCGTAGATGGCTTTGCGCCCGAGCGGCATTGACGCGATAGGTGATTAATTCATCCAGTGCCGCAAAAATCATGGCAGCTTCGGGACGGCGTTCTAAGATCACCAGTTCCCGACTGGAACCGGTATCTGTAGGCGGCACCTCTTCGACGTTGTGCAATGATTCCACGACACAGGTCACCGCCTGAGTATCGAAGTGCGGCAAAAATAGATGCACATCATTCAGAGCAGCGTTCCGCTTTATGCGTCGCGCCAGCGGTGTACGCACCATACGTCCCAACAATTGGGCAATGTAAGTATGGTCTTCGGCACGTCGGAACGACATCATGACTTCGGCGCGAGGACAATCCCAACCGGTCGATAAACTGGTCTTAAAAAACACCACACCTATGTTGTTGTCGGCATCGATGCGTGAAGCATCCACTCTGCGGATACGCCGCCCGCCAATATCCATGTCGCCGCGATCGTGTAAGGCATGGGCCACCTCGCCCTCATTCAGACGTCGGCCAATGGCGCTTTCGATAACATTCAGCGCATCGATCAGACTGGTTTTGGTTACCGCATTGGCCGTGGCGTTTTCCACTTGCACGACCAGTACCGGCCAGACTGGTTTCTCGCCTTCCTGTTGGCAATAATCACCCCATGCCGCTGTCAACTGCCCCCAGCGTCGCGCGGCTTCTTCCAGCAGCGCCATCTCGGCAGTGGTGGCCGACTCCGGGTGATGAATCAAAATCCTATCCTTCAATAGCCCAGATTGACGCACATCTTCCGCAGGTATCGTTACCTTATGCACCGTGTGCGGCGCATGTTCCAATAAATCCATAAAGCGCTTGGGTGTCGCCGAAACACCAATCACCAGCGGCATCCTCACCAGACCAACCTCGGGATAGCCGAGCAGAAAGCGTTGCATCAAGGTTTGCGCCTCCTTGGCGCTGCGTCCCCCCATCATGCCGCGATGTGCTTCGTCGATCACCACATAAAAGCGATCAGGACAGGCCTTGGCCGTGTTACTCAGCGTGGTCCAGATGGAATACTGGCGATTATCGCCTACCTTGGTCAGCAACTTGTCGGAGCCCAGCTTATGAGTGTTGATGAAATACACTCGTCCGCCCGACAAGCGTTCGGCATCGAAGTGGGCGTCAATGGGAATGAGCTGATTGATGCGGTAGATGCGATCAGATTTGCTTTCGATCTTGAGCTTGGTCTGTTCGTTGAGTTCCGGCATATCCGACACCCACAGAATCACTGCATCGGCTTGTGGCTGCCAATCCAGCGGCCACTCCAATTGATCGTCGGGTTGATCGTGTATCGCCTCGAATAGCGCCGTCATCACGATCGTCTTGCCACTGCCGGTAGGCGCCGAAAAGGCAATCGCCTGAGGATTATCGCTGCTGGCAAATTTACGCGCAGCCGTCAGTTTGTCGCGTAACTGATGCAGTGCGTCTTTTTGGAAATCGAACAAGCTGACTTTCATGCGCGCTGCACTCTCCGCAATGTCTCGTCGGGTTGCGCCTTGAGCGCATCACGGATCAAGGCTTTAGCCGTGGTTTTTTCGCTTGCCTGGCTTATCATGTCGCGTCTCCTGCGTTAATTAGAAAATTGACCAAATAATCACGGTAAAGTTGTAGCACCTGCAAACCAAGGTTCTGTTTGCCCAGCGCTTCGCGTACCTCGGCTGCCATGGCTCTAAACGATTCGTCGGCATCGGTGACAATGAAAACGTACGTCAAGCCACTGCGATCAGCCAAGACTCTCAGCAATCCGGACAAACGCCCTTCATCCAATAACACCGCAAAAGGGTTGCAGGGTGGCGCAAACCAGGCCGGATCGGCTTCATTCTTGGGCAATTCGGGGCGCGCACCCACCGCGCCGGCTTTTAACCACAAAAGCGGCAAAATTTCCCGAAAAGCCCGTTTCAACGCGACCCGGTCCTTATCCAGAAAATCGAGTTTGAAATACGCCAGATTGGCGGGAAAGCCGGCGCTCAGCGGTCGTTTTTCGTCCTCGTTGATTCGTAAAGGCCCCAGCAACTCGCAAACCTCCGCTTTCAGCGCATCGAACTGTTTTTTGCTCGGCGTGACCAAGTAGAAATCGCTGATGTGGTCCTGGCCGTCCAGCGCTTCCAGCCAATCCTCGGCGGCGTTGACGTCAAACAGCACGCTCGCCTTGTGACCGGCCGAAACGACAAACGGACACGGGTCTTGAACCAGGGATTGCGGCAAGCCATCGATCAAGGCCAGCACTTGCTTTTTCTTGGCGGGTGTATCCAGACTGGCCGGCTCGACAAAGCCGATGTGAGTAAAGCGACGGGGTTTTTCTTTTTCAACCGTCTTGTCGGTCTGGTAATCGCCCGACAACGGGGTGCCATCATCTCGCCGACCCAGAATAGTGAATTTGGAGCGCGGCCAGGTGACCGAGCGGCAAATGCCTAATGCCTCCCATTCGGCATTGCCGGGTTGCAGGCCTTGGCTACGCAGGGTTTCTGCTTCCTCGGCGGATACTTCGTTATTGGTGACCAGGATGCAACGACGCTGGCCGCCGTCCGTGGCGTTGAGAAGATTGACCGCGTTTAGAGTAGTGCCGCTTCCGGCAAAGAAATCGACGATTAGGGCTTGGGGGCGATCGCGCACCACAGCGGCAACCGCATCGCGGGTGGCGTAGAGGGATTTGGGAAAGGAAAACTTGCTGCCTTCGCCTAGAATACTGCGCAACAAACTTGATCCATAGTTGCCCGCATCATGAGTGGCGCGGTGCCAAACCGTTTTGATGGAGCGTTGTTGGGCTTCGGTATAGCGCACACTGACTTCGCCGGTAATTTCATCACGACTGTCGATCTCGATGACGCCGCTCTCGATTTGGTTTTGCGCCTTTTGACCGAGGTAAAGAATGGTCCAAGTACCGCGAGCCTCATCAAATCCGCCCAGCTTCACGTAGCCTTTGGCTAGCAGATTACGCAAAGTCGGTGGGCTAACGCGCCAATTTCCCAGAGAGCCATCGGTGCGCAAAGGCCAAGCAATTCGCCGATCTGAAAGATTGCTTAAATCAGGCTGTCGATCAGGCGGCAGTGGATCACCAATCTCAATGATCTTGCGCAGCTTAGGATCAACGGTGATCGGAAAGAACAGTCCATACCGATCTTCCCGACGGGAATTGGTGCCGCCCCTCAATAACCATTCCCAGCGGGGTGTCTGAAACCGTTTGGCCTCACCACGGTCCGGCGATAACAAATCATCATGGTGTGCGGCTAGCGTAACGCCAGGATTGAAACAATACAGGGCGTATTCCTCCGCACGCGATAAGCGGCCTTGGGCGACGCCTTTCTGGTTGATCACTATGGTGACCAGCTGACGGTAGGTTTCTGGAAAAACCGTTTCCAGCAACATACCCAGATGATGCACTTCATGCTCGTCTATAGTCACGATCAACACGCCGGTATCGTTCCATGAACGCCAGCCACTTGCTGTGCCGCCAGGCGTCGTTGCTGTCCACATAGTTGTTATTGTATTTCCAGTCCCGCGCACCGGTGTTATAAGGTGGATCGATGTAGATGCAATCGACTTGACCGGCATACAGGTAAGCCAGCAGTTGCAACGCGTGGTAGTTGTCGGCTTCGATTAGGGTGTGCCAAGGCGCATTGTCAGGGCCATTATTCACGGCGTCTACCGGCAGCAAGGCGGGAAAAATCGGCTCGCCAAACTGGCGCACCACCAGCAATTCGTCCACGGTAAAATTCACTGGCTCGCTGGCTACACGGTTCGGATCAGCGGGATGGCTGACATCCTGCGGCTTGATGCAACAAACCATGCCCTCACGCACCTTGCGCACCTGCCACACCTCGCTCAGCGGGCCTTGCCGCCGACACACCAGATCGCCCCGTCGTGGTTTGGCGGCATACAGCGGCAGCAATTCAGGCAAATGGTCTTCAAACACCAAGCCAAATTTCTGCTCTCGGGAAGCACTGGCCCACTCGGCCGCCAGTCGCTCACGCAGACGCGGGTCACTGATTTGGGCAATCAGATCATGTATGGCTGCCATTTTGGATTCTCATCGTTTTATTAAGTCCATGTAATCGGTTAAATGTCCGAAACGCCGTTAGCGCTTATCGGCGGTGGCCTCGATAGGTTTGTTAACATATCCTGGCGCTAGCACTGCATTCTTGACCCCATAAAGCGCCAAATGGTCTTTCAGCCACAACCGATATTCGTGGCCATGCAAGCTATGGTCAGGTGAACAATCCACACTCCATTTGCGCAGTGTGTAGCCGGCTGTGGCCGCCCGGAGTTTGACAGGCAAAACACCATTGCTCATGGCATAGTCCATTTCGGTAATTTCAGGGTATGGCTGATCAGGATGTGGAACCAACTCCAACTCCACTATTCGCGTCCATTGAATATCTTGGTCGCTTTGTTCGTGTGTTAGAACTTCAGCGCCCTTCATGACAATAGGTTGTTTTATCCGGGTAATGACGAAATCCCGAAACTCCTGGCTTTTCCGATCAAACGCTCTCACGTGCCAGCGCAAGCCATTGTCAGTTAACGCAAAGGGAATAATTTCACGAACGCTTTTGCCACTGGAAATGGAGAAATACTCTATTTTTAATGGGCACTGTAGATGAATGGCGCGGGTTACAGAGGCCAGTATTTCAAGGTAGGGTTGGGTAAGCCGTGAAGGAATTTCACAGGAAACCCAAGGCTTTAACAACATAGGCTCCCCGTCACCGAATCCTTGTGACAGCCAAGTCAAAACCCGTTCCGGCGGAAAATTGAATATCGGCGAAAAATCAGTGCCGATGACGTAAGACTTGCCCTTGGAGTCGTAGTCGATGTTGTTTGGCGCCAATTCTTTATAAAGCGCCAAGTCTCGAGTGGCTGCGGCTGACTGAATACCAAAACGGGATACCAGATCTTGGCGACGAATTTCGCCAAGAAAGCGCAGGCGCAATTCGGTAAAGGCCATTCGGTCGCGCTGTGGCTGAGTCAGTTGTGCAATAGCTGTATTGGGCATGCTGCGAATTGACGGCTGTTAATAATTTTTATTGGGCCTAGTATATGTGTCGCTAAAAGACATGTCTACAGAATGATAAAAATATACAATCACGATCATTATGATTATAATAATGTGCAAATTTCCAATGCCTAGTGCCAATTAAGGATTGAATAAATGAGTGCATCTCATGCGCTTAACGAACATGCCAAGTCCGCAAGCCAACTAGCAGAAGGTTTGATTGACCTTGCGCCCCAACAACGAAATCTCCTGTTGATGCGCCCGTTGTTTCAACTTGAACTGACAAAAAACTCTTTTTCCGATGGGAATGGCGGCTCTCTCCTTGATAGTTTGGATACACATTACCTTAGTCTGGCTGCATTGGCGTACATGATGGAAGGCACTGCTGTTGCTGTCGGTTACACCTTGACTGAGGTTCAGCAGTATTTGGCTCAAGCCGTTGGATATATGAAGCCGACATTGACAGCAGTACAACGAAAGCGTGTCAGCGAAATTGTCCTTGATTCTTTAGATAATGCGTCGAATAACTATCAAGAGCATTGCTATGATTACTTTGACGCAATGACAGGAAAAAATCGAGAGGTGCGTTTTCGACTTACCACCTATGAACCGGATCTAGAGGATATATACCGCTATCGCCCAACTGCGGAGGGCTACCTCGTACTGATGGGAATGCTCGATTTGGAAGTCGAGGATCATCAGATTCTTATCGAGCGTATGCTTCAATTAATGATAGAGCGCGGTCGATTCGATCAAGCATATGAGTTTGCACGCCGGGCCAGAATGCTATCTATAGAACATCGACAACTATTGCGGGATTTCGTCAATCAAGCCTGGAGAGCTCCTGGTTCAGTAATTTGGACTCGAGATATCGGACCACGGCTTACTGAAGCTCGTACACATATTCGAGAACGACAAGAGGAAGATCGTCGCATGGAAGAGTCGGTTCGTGAGCAATTGATACAGATTGATGACGTTAGGGCTCGCGACCAACTTGTCAGGCTTCATGAGGTGCTAAAAAGTGCTAGTACTGTTCGGGCTCAACTTCAGCTTGAAGTTACCGGGGCAGGTGATAAGTTCATGGATGCTCAGGCAACGGCATTTCGTGCTCGTAAGATTACGGGGCTTCCGGATTTTGAAGCCAGGCTCCTTCCAGCAGCTCTTCGCGCCTCTACTGAAAAACTTGCAAAGAGCGCCGATGATCTATTGCTGAGCTTATACCCTGCTATTTTGCCAAAGACTCCTGATTTATCGCAGATATTGGCGCTTCTTTTGGAACATAGATCCTTGGAAGACAAGCTATACGATGATGACACTGGAGAAGTAGTTCCTTTCAAAATATATCCCGACCCATTCCCAAAGGCTATTGCTGAGTTCGTACACAATTGGATAAAAAGTAAATTCTCTTTAGGAGGAAGCTGGAAACTAGATGAGCTGCTTATTGCTGCAGAGGATGAGGGGTTAGCGGAAATCGAACGTCAGTGCATCGCCTATGCACTATATCGGAGCTTTCCAGATAGTGAAAGTTTGTTCCCAAATATGGCAGCTCATCCAGATGGCAACTTTATTTCTAATATCGCGCAGGGAGATAACCTTCGCTTTGAACCCGTGGAAAACTCATGATGGACTCATACCGTGATGCTACCCGCTTACTTTACAAAGCTCTCCACTTAGGATTGTCTCCAGCGAATGACTTGGAGTATCGGGAGTTACTGGGCAAATTTCGGGCCGATGGGCACTTTTCGGCTGCTGTGCAAGAAGCAGCGTCTGGACTAGAGCTGGTGATTCTGGATGTGAGTGAACGAGGCTTAATCGTAGCGCCTGCCAACCGAGATAGTCGTTTTTCTCTGCGATTAAGTGATCTAAGACAGAACCTAAATGGAGAACAAAAAATTGCCTTAGTTCTGGCTCATCTTGCAATCAGCGCTGTATTTTTTCCAACGACCGACCGCCTTGAGGAGGACTCAAAAACACCGCTGCCGGCTACGGTAAGTCGATTCCGCGACACTCTTCTTAGCTTGGTCACTAGGTTAGCAAATGAAGAAACCCTACACGAATCAGCTGAAGAACTGCTCCCAGGTTGGGAATTGCTGAGGCGCCTACCAGCGGTCAATCCGAAAGCCGAGCGAGCATCAACAAACTCGGTAGAGGGATTTGTGAAGTTAGCGCTTAAACAAATGATGGAATATGGATTGGTTCGATTGGAGCGCGATAGTGAAGATGAAGCCCAGGCACTGTACACCGCAACTTATCGACTGCGGGTACATCTTCGTGAAATAACGCTTCCGCAATTGTTCGAGCTTACCCGCAACTCTGTTGCGCATTGAGGAAATCTTATGCAACGCATCTCTCGACTCTATGTTAGTCATTTCGGTAGTCCCACCGCATGGTATGACCACCTATTATTTGATTTAACCGATCCAGATTCCCTTCAGCCTACGGACGTGATTTTCAATCTGGAAAATGCGGGCGGAAAAACATCGCTGCTATCGTATGTATTCAGTTGTTTCGAACCTAAGCAAGATCGATGGCTTCAGCATCTACAAGAAAAAAGCCATCGATTTTCTGAATATTTTGCTCGGGATGGTCGTGTCTCATTTATTGTTATGGAATGGGATATAGCCGGACAATCATCTCTTTTCGAAAGCAAACTCATTATTGGTCAGGCAGTTGCTCTACGAGAAAACATTGAGCGCGGTGGCGATGTTGAGCGTTGTTTTTTTGCCTTCAGTGCGACCGATCTTATGGGGTTAGAGGCAATTCCTGCTCCGGGGCTTTCAACGGAACTCATTCAAACGATGCAGGAGTTCGAGCGCTGGATGCATCAAGTATCGAAGCATGCGGGAGATTTTTTCTATACCAAAACTCAGGAAGAGTGGGTTAAACATCTTAGCAATACTCGGCTTCTGGATATCGAACTCCTACGTATGCAAGTTGAATTCAATAGTAATGAAGGTGGAATGGCGGAAGGCTTCCTAACTTTCAATACTGAATCGGATTTATTGCGTCGTTTTCTTTTGCTCACTCTGGATCCTGATAAGTCTCAATTGGTACGTGACGCTGTTGCTCAGACATCCGACAAACTTAAAGCCAAACCTAAATATGAGTGTCGGCTTGAGCAGTTGACCCGACTTCAATCTGCGATGGTGCCTTTTTCCGAGGCCGCCAATTATTTTGGCGAGGCTGTCGCTGTGCAGATGAATACCCAAAAACAAGCCTCCGGGTTGGCTGCGGCATTGCATCTGCGTAATGCTGAACGCTTTCAAACAGCTCAAGATAAACAACGCTATGCGCAGACACAGAGCGAAATTGCTACCAATTCAACCGAAACAGCCAATCTATTTAAGTATGACATCGTAGTAATAGAGGGACTCCAACATAATCGTAAGGTTGTCGCAGCACAAAATAAGAAAGACTCCGCAAAAGAAGAGCTTGAGCAGGCCAAACACCACTTGCGATGTATTAAAGGAGCTAAATCTTTGGGCCATGTTTTGGCAACAGGGAGGCAGGTCAACGATCTAGATGCTATGGTCGAATGCGAAAAAGAGGGTTTGATGCCTGCCCGTCAACAAGCCGAGATACAGGGAGCGCTTTTGAGTAGTGTGCTCCGCTTTGCAGAAAAGGCTTCTCTGGAAAATATGCAAAGGGCGAAAGATAAGGAAGCTGAGGCCAAATCGCTAATCGGTAGCATCAATACTAAGAAGGAATCAAATAATGAGGAAATTAATGCGCTATCGTCTGAAGAAGGTGGCCTCAAAGTGTTCGAGGACAGCTATTGGATTCAACGAGAACGATTGGAAAAGGAAAGTTTACTAGAACCTAATGATGCGAGTGCCAGCGTAGCAATCGAACGAATTGGGAAGCAAATCAATGAAGAAACTCAGATGCTTGAATTTCTAACAAATGAGAGCCGCGAACAGGAGGAGCTTGAACGCGACCTACGAATACAAGCCGGAGAAGCGGAAGCCAAAGCAAGTGAAGTTAAAGCGGCACAGGACGCACCAAAAAGATTTTTGGCCGATGGAGAGGCGCTTCGCGAGGAGCTTAGGCAACTTGCCGTGTTGCGTTTGGCGGCTGATTCCGATGAAGCTGACCCTGATTCACCAATTTTATTAGAGTCCCTGGATCGTCTGCGGGTTGATGCAAACGTCGAAATTGCTGACAGGAATATTCGATTAGCGCAACTCAATGCGGATCGCGATTCGATTGCGGAAACTGGTTTAGCAGGGCGTAACGCGAATGTAGAAGATGTCGTTCGCAACCTGCAGAAATCTGGCATACGATCGGCTAAAGCTGCCAACGTATATGTGGCGGAGCTGCGGCCTGATGTTGATGAGGCGCGGACGTTGGTACTGTCAGACCCTGCGCGATTCCTTGGCGTCAACGTTGCTCAAGGGGAATGGTCCAAGGTACAGCAGATCGCACCCACTCTAAAACTGAATCTTTCGTCTCCGGTTACTGTCGCTGTGGCATCACTTGATATGCGCGCGAATTGCGATGATCGATTGGTGTTAGGCCCCCAGGATAATGCCGCGTTTAACAAAGCATCTGCTAAACATGTGCGGAAATTGCTGGATACTCGCGCCAGTGAGCTTGAAGAACATCGGACTATTTACGAACAGCGACGTGATGAAGCTTCTGCAGCACGTGAACATTTAATTCGCTACCAAGCTGAATATGGCATAGCCCGCCTTCAACAGACGGAGGCAGAAATCGAACGCCTCGAAATAGATCAACAAGCTGCGTTGGCTCGGCACCAAGAATACTCTTTGCAGGCTGATCAGGCACTAGCTCGGTTGATTATTATTAAGGATCGACTGGCGCCGTTACCAGAAAAGCTTGTAAAGCTGAATGCTGCCATACAGCGCATTAAGGAATTTCAGAATGATTACGATGTGCCACTGGCTTCTAAACGCACTCGGTTAGCCGAAGTTCAAGGATTGTTGGAGGAAAAACGAAATCAACTTGAGGAATTTGGCCTTCAACTCTCTGCTGCTGGTGAAGAGCTAGATCGCGCGAAAGAAGAATCTATCCAATACCACAGAGATGCCGAAGATTTGGCGGAAGAGAGAAATCAAATCGTTTTTTTTGATCCCGCCTATCCAGCAGATGAGCAACTCAGAAAGAATCCTCATGATATTGAGTCTTTACGCCTGACCTACCGTGACGCTGCATCAACACTACAAGTACAAGAGCAGAATCGTCTTGGCGTGCTAGGGGAAAAGTTAAATAATGCACGCAAGAATCACCAAGACGCGAAGACGGCTTACGACACTGACTTTTCAAGTCTGGATAAAGCAGAACTGGAGCCCTTGAGCAGTCTCGACTTTGAGAGAGCCATCCGTGATCAGAATAAAATTGCCGAGCAGTTGGATAGTGCATGGATAAAATTAGGAGAAGAATTGGCAGGTATTGAGACGATGCGAAATACCTATTGGAATGAGCATAAGCTGAATTCTCGAGTTTTTCCAAATATTCAAGAAAAGTCGGACGATGAACTTGCTGCCTTGCTTGAAACGACACAGATTGAAATTACAAAGCTTGAAGCAATGATCGCTAAGGCAAGTGATGAAGCAAGAACAGCGAATGGCGAAGCCAATCAAGCTGAAATGGAAGCCACGCAACTCGGAATCTTGATCGGTGCATTGAAAGCCGCTATACCTGAAGTAACCAATGAAGCTGAACCAATTTTGCTTCCAGAACATGACGTATCGGCTTTTGCAAATGATTTGATCGAGACTTTTCGGAAACAAAATGAACGACTTTCTACGCTACGGAACAACGCTCACACTGCCTTTCTGGAACTCACTAAGGCTGCTAACGCTAAGGATTTTGTTGAAATCGAGCCTGAATTGGCGCGCGACATTACAGACAGTGAGTTTGAAGCTGCATGTTCAGACCGAGAACGTATTCTTGGATTAATCGCGGATAGGATTAGTGCGACTCGAGATACCTTGGAAGGTATGAAGCCAGATTTCGAAAACTGTGTCGGGGAGCTTTACAACCTGACCTATGAAGGCATTCAACTCCTAAATCGTGCTTGCGCTAAGACCATGCCGATTACAGCACCCTATGTTGGGGGTAAGCCCATACTAAAAATGAAAGCATCATTTTCAGGAGTTTCAGTCGACAATCGTAAAGACGCAATCCGGCATTACCTGAATGGGTTAATAAAAAACAACATGATTCCCGCCAATGGGGCTGATTTGGTTGCGCAATGCCTCACGGCCATTTGTGGGCGCCAGGAACTGGGGCTACAAGTGCTAAAAATGGAGCAGAACGAGGTATATCAGTATCAGCTTGCAGGTGAACTCAAGGGTTCGAAGGGTCAGGGTACAGTGATTGCTATGTTTCTGTACTTGCTGATCAGTCAATTACGTGCAGATACTCAAGCCAGAACTAAACGTGGTGGAGGTGGACCACTTATTCTTGACAACCCATTTGCCAAAGTTCAAACCCGTGCCCTCATTGATGTGCAGCGATTATTAGCCAAAGAGATTGGGGTGCAACTGATATTCTTTACGGCGAATGCTGACTACAATATTTTGTCAGGATTCCGACGTGTGATCCGCCTTAGAAAGTCTGGCGCCAACAGTAAAACCAATAGATCCCACATCGAAATGGTTTCTGCCACATTTGAGGATCTGACAGAAAGCAAGGAAGTCGTAGCGTGAACGACGAATTTCTTCTGGCCTTACGGATAGTGCGTCGTAAACGCATCGATTTATCAGATCTTCGGCGTTACTGGTTACAGGTTAACCCTGAACAATTACAGCACCCTGAACGAGATGCACTCATGTTGGCAGCTCTGAAACAATTGGCAGAGCAGGAATACCTTGCTTTGCCTGCCTCTGGTAGCTTCGAGAAGATTGGCAATCCGCCAATGCCTAAATTTGTAACGTTAATAAACCAAGAGAAAATAAGGCCCCGCAACAACTGGTCGAATATTTCCTGGCTTCCGGAACTTGGTTTTTGGACAGATCTGACCGAAAGCGAGCTTCTCACCGCCAAAGCAATCAACGACTGGTTGCATCGTAGGCGTGGAAAATTTCTGAAGGTTCCGCTGCGAGAGCGATCATTGGAAATATTTGGCGACGAAAAATACTTGGACTCAAGAGTCAGAAACAACGCTCTTTTTTCAGGTCGATTGGCTCTGTCATTAATTGGTGCTTTTCAGGTTCCTCATCCTTTGCCATACCGAGCGGCTAATGCACCTGGTCAGCCGGTTCTTATAGTAGAGAATCATCACACCTATTGGAGCTTAGCGGAATGGAACATCCAGACTCGCCGATATGCAGCGATAGTATATGGAGCTGGAAAGGCTTTTTGTTCCAGTGGTTACGCGCTTCAAGAGGTTGTCAGAGAATGTTATGCGAACGGTGCGCTCTACTTCGGCGATCTGGATCCTGCAGGTATTTTGATACCCCTTAGTTTCAATGATACTAATGGGTCAGTTGTCTTGCCTGATATTGGTTTATACCAATTTGCGCTCGAAAGTGGAAAACGGCGATCTTCCGTCAATAGAACAATTGGTGACGAAAATGCTGTTCAGCGTTGGCTACCAGAACTGAGCGATCAAATTTCTGAGCTCTGGGCTTCGGATCACTGGATACCACAGGAGAGTCTTGGGACCGAGCAACTTTTTAACAATTGGGAAGGTGAACCATCTGCGATCCTACCTAGTAAATTACTCACTTCCTAACCATAGCAGGCCCATCCAGCCTAATACCAAGATGTCGGCGATGGGGGTTAAGCCGTCAGACTTCGAACCGTCTAATTTACGAACTTCACGCTCTTGTATATCTTGCGGCATATCGCCGAGCAGAATTAATCGGGGTGGCAAGGAATTATTTGTCACGGTTCTTCCAAAGACATAAAGCACAAATCCAGCAACTCCCCATCCTCAGCATAGAGAACGTATTCGCCGTCGCCGACTACTATGACGACTTTACCGGGATTCCTAAAGCACTTGGCGTGTTCACGTAAAGCGTCCGGTAAACTAGGATCGTCAATATCTACCAACTCTTCACCTTCCCAGTCTTCGTTCACGGTTATCTCCTCAATTGCCGAAAAAAATCGACAATAACAAACCTGCCGCCAACCATTTCCAGAAACTGTCCTGACGAGGGTCAATGTCAAAGATCCAGCAAGACAGTCGCCAGATCAGATACATGAATCCTAAAAATGCCAGTATTAAACCGATTAATGCGCTCATGGTTTACTCCATTATTCACGTAGGGAGATTTTTAAGCGGACATCGATAATGGCTGTCCCGGATGAGTTGTCCTGGCGATAGCTTGGCACTGTGTCGTCTCCGAATTGGATGCTGGCGACTTCCCCCAACAGCGATTTTCCGGCATCCATCAGTCGCGCCAGTATTGGGTTGCGGTGTCTCGGAACGTAACCGAGTTTGTGATCCGTGCAGGTGAATACTGCAATGGCTAAATCATCGTGACTGTTGTTCGGTTCGCGGCGCAGTTGTAGACGATCGGCAAGCTGTAAAGGGCTGATCAGGCTTTTGACTTGGTAATAACGCAATCCGGCGACATGGGTTTCCAGCAGAAAAATGTCTTTAGCAAAAGGCAAGGCAATTGCCGTTTGGTTCAGCGTTCTCAGCATCAGCTGCTGAGTCAAATCGGTATAGGGCAATAACTGGCTCATAGTCAAACCTCGGCCTGGACGCGAGCTGCAATATCCGCGTGACGGCTAATCAGTTGCGACCAGCGCTGAGATTCCAGGGTGATGGCGGTTTCCAAGGTGATGTGACGTTCAGCTAACCAATGTTCGTCCTGGAGTTGCTCGGCCCAGCAAAAAGGCGGCTGGTTACGCAGCGTGACCAGCCGCTCACTTTGTTGCTTGATCAGCATTTTCAGACGCGCGATGGTTTCTTCTGGCATTTCTTTGCTTTGCTTTGATTGAGCGGCAGCTGTTTCGACGATCTGTAACAAGGCCTCGAGTAAATCGGCATCGATTTGGCGATAGGCCTCTTGGACCGAAGGCCAGTAGTGCTCGAATAAGGCTTGGTGCTGCGGGTTGACATCGGGGTGCAGCAAGCGCGCCAATCGCCGGTAGGCGTGTTTGGCGCGTTGTACGCTATTGCCATCGACTGCAGTTAAACCTTGCATATAGGCAAGTCCGCTAGCCAAGGCTTCCGCCTGTTGCTTGAGTTGAGCCTGCCAAGCCAATAATGTCTGCTGCGTTTGTGCTTCGAACTCGTCAAGGTGTTGTTGAGTCATCGGCTCTCCGCGATTGAGTTTGGTCATGGCCAGTTCGATGCGTTGCTGCAAGGCACGGCACGCGATTTGTAGCGTCAACAAGCGATATTCCAGTTCGCCGAGCTTGGTTTGGTACAGCGCAAGTAGATAGGGTTTTTCCTTCTGCTGCATTTGTTCCAGGCTTTCCAGTATGGCCGCTAGCTGTTGAGAGAGACTATCGATTTCAAGTCGTGACTGTTCGGCTGGCAAAGCGCCCAAAGCTTGGATTAACGATTCCATGGGCTCCACCATAACAATAGCCAAAGGCCAGAGCGCAAGATAATCAAAGCCGGCACCAACACCAAAACCCAATCTCTATATTGATATAGGTAGAGGCCAATAGGGATGGCGATCAAAGCGGCTAAGAATTCTTGTTTGCTGGGTGATGTCATGGCTTTACGTCGAACCTGAAAAGACGTCTTAAGCCTAAACCCTGGGTGTCTCAAATACTGAGACAGTGATTATTTTTGATAAATTTGACTGATCTTCGCTGCTTCGATGGCAACGGATTCTCGTAAAGAGGCTGGTGCCTCAACTTCGACATGGCTGCCGTGGCGCAGAATATCCATCAGCAATTCGCGATCGTCAGCATAGGGAACAGTGAGTCGATAGCTGCCATCGGAAAGTTCCTCACCCACTTGTTGTGGATGCCAGCTTTCAGAGCGAACCCAGCGGGCGCGCTCAGGCGAGAATTTCAGGATGGCCACATCGTGAATGGCACCAGCGAAGATGCCGTAGGCGCTGGCGAAGTGCTCGTCCAGTTTTTGGTTGGTAATCTCGATGGCTGGTTCATCAATTATGGACACTGCTTGTAGGCTATCGATAGAAAAGTTGCGCAGTGCCTGCCGCCAGTGACACCAGGCGTCCAGGTACCAGTTGTCTCGGTAGTGAATCAGGCGTTGCGGTGAAACCCGGCGTTGGTTGATTTCGTTACGGCCGCGATTCCAAGCCTGTATATCGAGCTGTTGTCGATTGAATACGGCCGTGGCGATTTCCGTAAAAAAGCGTGGTTGCAGGGTGCGTTTGGCCATGCTTAACAGACGCACACGCTCGGCGATTTCGGCAGAGGGTTGGCCACCCGCCTCCAGCAAACTCGTTAGCCTTGTCTGCAGTGGCGCAATATGTCGAGCAAGGATGCCGGGTTCTATGTCGGTCAGTAGTTTTTGAGCAGCCAATAATGCATAGAGCTCGCCGGCGCTGAACCATAGTCCCGGCAATTCGTAAGTGGTATTGATATTTTCGCTGTCGGTGAAACGATAACCCCCAGCCTCCCGGTCCCAAATGATCGGAGCATGCAAACGATCGCGCAGATACTCCATATCGCGATTGAAGGTGGCGCGGGAGACGCCCAGTTCTTCCAAAAATACGGCAAGAGGTACGACGTGGCGGTGATGCAGAATTTGTTCGATTTTGTAGAAGCGTTCCGTGCGATTCATGTGGGTTGGTAATCTAGTTCATGTCTAGATAATAGTACTCCAATGACCGGAGTTTGGAATTAAATCAATCTCATTATGGTGACAAATTGACACCATAATGCTAGTCTAGTCTCCTTAGCTTAACCGGGAGACTTTTATGTCAACTGCATCTATAGATCGTGGCCGAATCACCGCACGGGTTCCTGTACAGGTTCAAGAAACATTGGAAATGGCGGCCAGCATGGTAGGGGCAACCGTTAACCAATTCATCGTGCAAACAGCCCTGCGGGAAGCCGAGCGCATCATTGAACAAGAAAGAGTGATTCACTTGAGTATGCGCGATTCCGAAGCGCTACTCAAAGCCCTTGATAATCCGCCATTACCCAATGAAAAATTATTAGCCACCCTTCAGGACTACGCGGCACGACGCAATGATCAAACTGGAACCATTAACTGGACACCACGAGCGAAAGGCGTTTGATTGCGGTGTTGAGCCTCTCAATACCTGGCTGAAACAGACGGCGCTCCAGCATCAAACTAAAGGTATTTCTCGAACATTTGTCGCCATCCCAGCAGACGGACAAATCGTCGATCTGTATCGATCATTGGGCTATGACGATATTAGCTCAGTTAGCATTTTGGGCTTTTATGCACTGGCTTCAGCATTCGTATTAATTGATGACCTTCCATCAGACATTGCAAAACGCTATCCGCGTCAAGTGCCTGTTACTCGTCTCGGTCGATTAGCGATTAGGACGGACCTGCAAGGCCAAGGC
>SXGT01121002.1_pt1 | contig 40610 bp, 34 predicted proteins | sample 3176221 | NCBI WGS metagenome assembly SXGT01 (sample SAMN11356862, study PRJNA531348) | freshwater metagenome | isolation source: freshwater sample F1-120 | place: China: Fuxian Lake, Yuxi | collected 2017-12-25
ATACCCAAGTGGCCACACCCGTTCCCATTCCGAACACGGCCGTTAAGCACTTGGGGCCCATGATAGTGTGAATAACGCGAAAGTAGGTTATCGCCGGCTTTTTCAAAACCCCCAAGGGAAACCTCGGGGGTTTTGCTTTTTCCCTCGAATCCCCTTGGCTCGCAACCGTGCGACGGGTCATAATAACGGTATGGCCGCACGACTCACGATTGCCGGCAGTCTGTTTGCCTTGGCTCTGTTCGCCTCGATTTCCTCCGCCCATCCGGTGGCGAAGGACACGCACGATCGCACCATCGTCGTGCGCTTACAAAAAGGCGCCAGGCCGAACCAAATCCGCGTGCGTGTGGAGTATCGCCTCGAAGCGGATGAAGGAACGGTCCGCGACGGCGACATGATTCCTTTCCGCGACGTCGTCAACCCCCTCCAATTTCGCGGCGAGGCTCTGAAGTATTATGCCGAGTTCGCGAAAACCTACGCCCCGATCTACGCGGACCATTTCATCATTCGCGCGAACAAAAAGCCGCTTGAGGCGCCGCGCACCATTTCGCACCAGGAGCGATTGGATGACGAGCAAGGCAAGGCCCTTGGCCATTTGCGTTGCGACTTTGTCTTCGAGAGCACTTTCGACGTGGATCCGTCGGCGAAGACGCATTTTTCCTTTTATGAAAAGAACTACTGGCTCCAGGAAGGCCAGATCATCCTGAGCCTGGTCAATGAGACCGGCCTTGGCATGGAAGACAAAAGAGAGCCCGATGAGGCGTTGCGCAAACGAGTGAAAGAAAGCGCGGAGCCGGGTGATGAAGACCGATTGCGTGAAGTTAGCGTCGTGTTCGTGCCGTGGGTAGCGCCAGAATCGCCGGCGACCAACACCACGCCGGCCGGGCCAGAACGTGAGCCGCGCGAGTCGCATTCCGAATGGTTCGACCTCGAACGCTTGATCTTCAACACGGATTACGGATTCTGGCTGATCATGGTGCTGGCGTTTCTGATTGGCGCCGCTCATGCCTTGACACCAGGGCACGGCAAGACTCTGGTGGCGGCGTATCTCGTCGGTGAGCGCGGCACCGTTTGGCATGCGATCTATCTTGGAGTTGTCACCACTCTCACCCATACCGGCGTCGTCTTGTTGCTCGCGCTCATTATTACCCTGCTGTCACACGAGTCGCAGCAAATCTTCAGGAAGTGGATCGAGAAAGGCCTGGGGCTTGTCGTCGGACTGATCGTGGTCGGCATGGGCTTCTGGTTGTTCTTGCAGCGCGCGGCAGGCCGTGCGGATCACATTCACCTCGACGGCGGCCACCATCATCACCACGGCACGGCGCCGCAGCCGGCGGCGCGCTCGCTAAGCTGGTGGGGGATCACGGTACTCGGGATCACGGGAGGCCTCATCCCGTGCTGGGACGCGATCGGCGTGCTCTTCTGGTCGGTCGGGACCAAGGAGATGTGGCTGGTGTTCCCGGCGGTGCTCGTTTTCAGTGCCGGGTTGGCGGCGGTGCTCGTTGTCATCGGCATCCTGGTCGTGCAGGTGCCTCGTTTTGTCGAATCACGCTACGGCAGCGGGCGGTTGTTGCGTGCTTTGCCCATCGCGAGTGCGGTCGCCGTGACGCTGATGGGGTTGTGGATTTGCTACAAAGAGACGCGCGGCATGTGACCTGCGGCGAGCAATCTCGCCGCCTAAACGGATTCGTATAACATCCCCATGCGCGTCAAGGAAATCACCGCCTGGCAGGTCCGCATCCCGCTGAAAAAGCCCATCCAGCACGCTTCGCACACGCGCACGGAAACCGACAATCTTCTGGTTCGCGTTGTCCTCGACGACGGCACCGACGGCTTCGGCGAAGGCGTGCCGCGCGAATACGTGACCGGCGAAACCATCGATTCCGCCCTGGCACATCTCAAGCAAAGCGCGCTGACGGAGCAATTGGAAAAGTGGCCTACCTTCCACGCAGCGCTGACGAGCATCGAGAAACTGCGGCTCGCGCCGATCACGGACGATGACCGCGGCTGCAAGGGAAACGCCGCCCGCTGTGCTCTCGAACTGGCACTGCTCGATGCATTTGGCAAGCACTTTCAGCATCCCCTGTCCGACGTCACCAAGCTGATGGCGCATGATGATCTGTTCGAACCCAAGGACTACGTGCGTTACAGCACGGCGATCACGTCGGCGGAAGGTTTCAAGGCGCGGTTCGCTGCCTGGAAGATGTGGATCTATGGCTTCAAGCAGCTCAAGATCAAGGTCGGCATCGATGGACAGGACGACGTCGATCGCGTCGGCGCCATTCGCCGGCGCGTGGGCCGCAAGATGGATATCCGCATTGACGCCAACGAGGCGTGGACGCCGGACAACGTCCGGCAGCGGATCATGGAGTTGAAGCCATTCCATATCACCTGCGTCGAACAACCGGTGCCGCACGAGCAGGTGGCGGTGCTGCGCGACGTGCGGCCGGACGTCGGCGTGCCGATCATGCTGGATGAGTCGCTTTGCAGCATGGTGGACGCCGAGCGCGCGGAGGATGGGGAGACGTGCGATCTCTTCAACCTGCGGCTCTCGAAATGCGGCGGCTTCATCGCATCCCTACGGCTCGCTCAGCATGCCAAGAGGCACGGCCTGGGGTATCAACTTGGCTGCCAGGTGGGCGAGACGGCAATCCTCTCGGCGGCAGGACGGCATTTCGCGGCGAGCGTCAAGGACATCCGCTACACGGAAGGCTCCTACGACAATCATCTGGTGCGCGAGGCTCTGGCGACGGCCGACCTGACGTTTGGATGGGGTGGCTGGGCGCCGGCGCTCGAAGGCCCGGGCCTGGGTATTACCATCGATCCTCAAGCGCTGGCACGGGTCGCGGTGCGCAAGGAGGTACTGCTTGGCTGAGCCAACCGGTGCATTCTCGATTGAAGAACACCTTTCAAGCGATGGCTATCGCTGGAAATATCGCCGCTATCGGGCAGCCGGCGAGGTGCGCGGAGTCGTGGTCTTCCTGCATGGCATTCAGAGCCATGCAGGCTGGTACGATTTTTCCTGTACGCAGCTCGCCATGGCGGGATATCAGGTGTTCTTCCTTGATCGGCGAGGCTCCGGGATGAACGAGGAGGCGCGGGGCGATGCGCCGAGTTTTCGCCGGCTGCTGGATGATATCGCCGAATTCCTCGCAGCCCTGCCACGTTCGGCGGAGCGCGGCAGCTTGCCGGTCTTTCTGGCGGGCATTTCCTGGGGCGGCAAGCTTGCGGTCGCGCTCGAACGTCGGCATCCTGGGCTGATTGACGGGCTGGTGCTGATGTGTCCCGGATTCTACTCCAAGGTTCGACCTACGCTTGGGCAGCGGCTGGGCATTTTTTTTTCGCGGCTGTTTCGGCCGCGCAAACTATTTCCGATTCCACTCAACGATCCGGAACTCTTCACGGCGACTCCGCACTGGCAACAATTCCTGCGCGAGGATCCACTGCGGCTACAGCAGGCGACGGCGAGATTCCTGATCGAAAGTGTCCGGCTCGATGGCTATTTGCGCTTCACGCCGAAGTATGTGCATGTGCCGGTGCTCTTGATGCTGGCGTCCGAGGATCGCATCATCCGCAATGATTGGACGCGCGATTATGTGAACAAGTTTGCGACGCCGGACAATACGATCGTCGAATACCGGGGAGCCCATCACACGTTGGAGTTCGAGCCGGGCTCGCCCTATTGGCTTTGGGATTTGCAGGACTGGCTGAATCGGCATGGTCCGGGCAGCGGAACCTAGCAACGCTTCTGCGATGCGTCGCTAATCGGCTACATCCGGGAGCCCAAGCTGCGCCAGGTAATGCCGTTCGCGCCCGCGCATTTCCGCCTCATCCTGTGGCGACTTGTCGTCGAAGCCGCACAGGTGCAGCAGGCCGTGAATGACGTAGAGCGCCAGCTCGATTTGCACGTCATGGCCGCGCTCGGCGGCCTGTTCCTTGGCGACTTCGACGCCGAGGATCAGCTCGCCTTCGAGTTTCTTGGCGCCGCTATTGCTGTAGGGGAACGTGAGCACGTCGGTGGGTTCGTCGTGATCGAGGTATTGCTTGTTGAGGCGGTGGATGGTCGAATTATCGACGAACGCCAGGCTGATCTCGTAGTCGGCGACGGCTTCGCCCTCGAGGACGGCGCGCGCGATCTCGCGCATGCGGGCGCGGTCGACCTCGACGAGGTCCTGGGGAGTATGAAGGGAGATTTTGCTCATGGGGATGTTGTATAAGCCACGATCCCAGGGGTTCGCTTCACTCACCCCAATTGCCACCAAGTTAATGATGCTGCGAAGTCAAACTCGCTCTAACCACAGAGGGCGCAGAGAGCACTGAGAAAATGCAAAAAGGAGGTAAGATTGTCGGACACAATTCCTGGCCTCGACATCCTCTCAACTCGATGATCTGCTCCGTGTTCTTTGTGCCCTCTGTGTTAAAAAAAACCGCTTCAGCGTTGAAGTTTCCTTAACTTGATGCCAATGGGGGTTCGCTTCACTCACCCCTGGGCTTCCATGGCATCAACGGGTTGTGACAGCTTGACTTTGGCGATGATCACCTTCGGCATCGGTTCACCGAGCACCTCCATCGCCAGCGCCAGGTAGTCCTCGGCGCCGTTGCAGGACGGGGCGTAGCTGAAGATCGATTTGCCAAAGCTTGGCGCCTCGGCAAGCTTGATGTTGCGGCGAATTCGAGCGTTGAAGACGCGAGCCTGATTCCACGGAACGTTGTTATTCCGGCTGCCGTTCAGGAAGGTGTCGAGGTCGCGTTCGACTTCCTGGGCGAGCTTGGTATGCGCTTCGCACATGCACAGTACGATTCCGCTGACGCGCAGGTTGGGGTTGATGCGCCGGGCAACGAGGGCGGTCGTTTCGAGCAGTTTGCTCAGGCCGTGGAGAGCGAGAAAGTGCGGTTGCAGCGGAATGAAAACTTCACTGGCTGCGCACAGGGCATTGAGAGTCAAGACGCCAAGCGAGGGGGCGCAGTCCATCAGGACGAAGTCAAATTGCTCGTCGGCCTGCAAAAGGTCGCGCAGGATCACCTCACGGCCAACGACGCCGGCGAGTTCCATTTCAGCCGCGGCGAGATTGATGTCGGAACCGACGAGCCAGAGGTTGTCGTCGATCTGCTGGCGGACTTCGGCGAGCGGCTTGTTTTCGATGAGGACATCGTACATGGAGGGCGTTTTGCCATCCGGTTCGATGCCGAGATGGGTGGTGGAGTGGGCTTGCGGGTCGAGATCGAGGATACAGACGCGCTTGCCGGCTCGAGCCAGGGCGGCGCCGAGGTTGACCGAGGTGGTCGTCTTGCCGACGCCGCCTTTTTGGTTGAGGATTGCGATCCGTCGCATGGGGACTCCTTGATAATTGATCGGCTGGAATTATAAACGCAACGGCCGATCGGGGGAATGCCTCTTTTCATCGAAATGGGGACGGTCTGCCCGCGACTTGCGGCCCACGAGTCCAAGTTGCAACGGCAGGTGTAGCACAGGCATCTTGCCTGTGCTGGGAGAACCAATCAGCGTTCAGTTGCGGGCACAGGCAAGATGCCTGTGCTACACGCGCCGTATCGATGCGAAGTAGTTCCTGGTCGGTGGCTCGTTCTGGGTTTCCCCATTCGATTATGCTGGAATCCACCGCGAACTTGGCATATAGTCAGCATCGTCGTCCGTCAAACTCACTCGATTCGGGATGCAACCATGCGAATGATCTTGTCGGGGTTTCTTGCGTTAGTGCTTCCTGCGGCCGTGCTCGGGCAGGCGCTTCCCGGGACCAAATTGCTGGAGACCAAGGAGGATCTCGCCAAGGTCATGGTGGACGGCATCCACCGTTACCTCGACAAACAGACCGAACTGGCCGCCAAGGAGCGTTTCAAATACTGGAAGCCCGACTTTTCCACGCCCGCGGCATTCGACAAATCGGTGCAGCCGAACCGGGCTCGCTTTCGGAAGATGATCGGCGTTATCGACGAGCGCCTGCCGGTCGCGATGGAGAAGGTCTCGACGGTGGAGCACCCCTCGCTGGTGGCGCAGACAAAGCACTACAAGGTGTTCGCGGTGCGCTGGCCGGTGTTGCCGGGCGTTCACGGCGAAGGCCTGTTGCTGGAGCCGACCGAAAAGCCGAAAGCGTATGCGGTCGCCATCCCGGATGCCGACTGGACGCCCGAGCAACTCGTCGGCGTGGCGCCGGGGGTTCCGAAGGATGCCCAGTTTGCGCGCCGGCTGGCCGAGGACGGCTATCGCGTCATCGTGCCGACGCTGATCAATCGGGCGGACACCTATTCCGGCGTCCCGCGCATCCGCATGACCAATCAGCCGCACCGCGAATTTGTATATCGCATGGCTTATGAGATGGGTCGGCATGTGATCGGCTATGAAGTGCAAAAGGTGTTGTCGGCGGTCGATTGGCTAGCGAAGGAGCCGACACATCCGGAGATCGAAGTATGGGGCTATGCCGAGGGAGGCCTGGTCGCTCTCTACAGCGCGGCGATCGATCCGCGCATCAAGAAGACGCATGTGAGCGGCTACGTCAACAATCGCAATCAATTGCACCGCGAACCGATCTATCGCAATGTGTTCGGTCTCTTGAAAGAGTTCGGCGACGCAGAGTTGTTGATGCTTGCCGGCGCGCCGAACAATTCGCGGACGGTCAATATCGAATACTCGAAGGAGCCAGCGATCATGGGGCCGCCCGCAGCAGCGAAGGGGCGCAACGGCGGCGCGGCTCCGGGCGTGCTCAACTTCACGGAGCCCAAGGACGCCTTTGCCGAGTTCGAGCGATTCCGCAAGCTGACCTCGTTTGCCGGCCGATCCGCAACGGTGCTGCAAGCGACGCCGTTCACCGATCTCTTTGATCCCCCCATCGACGCCGACAGCCAAAAACGCTGGAAAGCGCGGCTCGAACGCGTGACGGAGCCAAAGGAGTTACGGCTCGGCTTCGATCCGGAGATTCGGCAGAAGCGGCAGTTCGAAGAGGCAGTCCAGTTCACGCAGAACCAGCTTGGACCGTCGGTGGTGAAACGGCAAGCACACGTCTGGTCGAAGTTGAACACATCGTCCGTCGCAGCATTGCAGAAATCACAGGAGCCGTTGCGAGAATCCTTCCACGAGAACATCATCGGCAAGTTGCCCACATCGAAGGCGCCGATGAATCCGCGCACGCGTTTGATGTACGAGACGCCGAAGTACAAGGCGTATGAGGTCGTGCTCGACCTCAACGAGGAAGTGATCTGCCATGGCATTCTGCTGGTGCCGACCGGGATCAAGGAAGGCGAAAAGCGGCCCACCGTGGTTTGCCAGCACGGCCTCGAAGGCCGGCCGACCGATGTGTGCAACCCGAAGGCCAAGACGCAATACTACAACTCGTTCGGCACCCAGCTGGCGGAGCGCGGCTTCGTCGTGTTTGCCCCGCAGAACCCGTACATCTTTCAGAACTATTTCCGCCAGACGGTCCGCAAGGCAAATCCACTCGGCCTGTCGCTGTATTCGTTCATCGTCGCTCAGCACGAGCGCATTCTCGATTGGCTGGAGACCCTTCCCTACGTCGATGCGACGCGCATCGCCTACTACGGCCTGTCCTACGGCGGCAAGGTGGCGATGCGCATTCCGTCGATTGTCACGCGCTACTGCCTGTCGATCTGCTCGGGTGATTTCAACGAGTGGATATGGAAGAACATCAACCTCGAATGGGGCGGCAGTTACATGTTCACCGGGGAATATGAGATGTACGAGTTCGACCTCGGCAATACCTTCAACTACGCGGAGATGGCGGCGCTCATTGCGCCGAGGCCGTTCATGGTGGAACGCGGCCATTCCGACGGCGTCGGCCTGGACGAGTACGTGGCGTTTGAATTCGCCAAGGTGCGCCGTTTCTACGCCCAGATGGGGCTCGGCGATCGTACGGAGATCGAGTGGTTCGTCGGCGGGCACGTCATCAACGGACAGCGGACGTTTTCCTTCCTGCATCGGCATCTGAACTGGCCGGCGCCGAAATAATTCTCTGTTTACGTTTAGCGCTCGCGGATCAATGTCCATTACTGACGCGCAGCTGCGAGCGCTAAACGTAAACGGGAGACCGGATTCACTTCTGCAAAATCAATTTGTTACGCCGCGTGATACGCAGGCGATACTTCTCGCCTTCATGCTCGATGCAAATTTCACGCTCGCCGGCGAAAAGCTCCTGAGTGGAAACGACCCTGGGTGAAGAATCGGCGTCACCTTCCGGCGGCTTGCGGTCGTCGTCGTTGGTCGCATTGGCATCGTTCATACCGCCCGCCCCCCTCGCGTTCTTGACTGTAACACATAGCCTACATTTATTGAGACTACATGTCAACAAGTCCGCCAACGTCGGTATTGTTGGGAAAACGGCCCGCGAAAATTCTGGACAAAAAAGTATTGATAGCCTATTGACCGTCACCAAACGGATGTCTAAGATTGGTTTGTTGAGATTGTGTATCAGCAAGAGGCCGCTCCGCTACCGCAGCAGGTTCAATCCTCGCATCCGTTCGCAATGCGCCTCGCAGTCCTACCACTTTTCCAAAGGAGTGCGACGTCATGCGCATGCGAACTTCCCGTCCTGGTTTCACGTTGATTGAGTTGCTGGTCGTGATCGCCATCATCGCGATCTTGATTGCCCTCTTGGTGCCCGCAGTGCAGAAGGTGCGCGAGGCTGCGGCCCAAACGCACTGCTTGAACAACCTCAAGCAGATCGGCCTGGCGTTGCACAACTACGAAGGGACGTACAAGTACTTCCCCCCCGCGGGTGATTACCCGATGGGCGGCACCGGCGATTGCTGGTCGGTGCAGGCGCAGATTTTGCCCTTTGTCGAACAGCAGAATCTGCAAAAACTTTGCAACTTCACGCAATCGTACAGCGTGCAAGGCCAGGTCACGCAAGCGCGCGTGGAGATCTTCCAATGCCCGACCGAAGTGAACAGCAAGCCGCGCCCTGACGGCGCCATCACCCATTTTCCGCTCAACTACGGCGTCAATCTGGGTTCGTGGATGGTCTACAACCCGCTGTACCGCCAGGGAGGCGACGGCGCCTTTGCTGTCGGCAGCCGCTTGCGCATCGGCGCCTTCACCGATGGCACGAGCAGCACGCTGGCGCTCTCGGAGGTGAAAGCGTTCACTCCCTATCTGCGTGACGGCGGCAACCCGGCGGCCTGGGGCGGGCCCCCTCCCACCGACCCCGCCGCCATCGCCAGTTTCGGCGGCTCCTTTAAAGTTGAGTCCGGACACACCGAATGGGTGGACGCCCGCGTTCACCAGACCGGCTTCACCACCGCCTTCGTGCCGAACACCCTCGTCCCCTACTCCAACGGCGGCATCAACTACGACATCGATTTCACGTCGAGCCGTGAGGGAAAAACGACCAACGGCACTACCTTCGCCGCTGTCACCTCGCGCAGCTATCACACGGGATTGGTCAACGCGCTGATGATGGATGGCTCAGCACGCGGCGTGTTCAACTCGATCTCGCTCGCCACCTGGCAGGCGCTCGGCAGCCGCGCGAACAACGACCTCGTCGCCGGTTATTGACAAGCGTTTTTTCGCTTGGCTTTTCGCATCACTTCATGGACACTGGTGGGGAGATATTCTCCGCACGCCCGCAGGCGAAAGCCTGCGGGGTTTCCATGAGGCATCCCATGACAAAGCGTTACCTCCTCCCCCTGGCTCTTCTGCTCCCGCTCTTCATCGAGATCACCCCGGCCGACGGCCAAAATGCTCCACCCGCAGATCTCATCATCCATAACGCCAAGGTGCTGACCGCCGACGGCAAGTTCACGATCGCCCAGGCCATCGCGAGCAAAGGCGACCGCAGGGTCGCCGTCGGCACCAACGACTTGGTGCTCATGCACCGCCGGCTCAACACCAAGGTCATTGACGCCAAGGGGCGCAACGTACTACCTGGACTCTACGATAGCCACACCCATCCGACGGGGGCCGCGACCAGCGAATTCGATGAAGAGGTCCCGTATCTGAAATCGCTTGAAGACGTGTTCGCCTATATCCGCAACAAGACAAAGGTGTTGCCGGAGGGGGACTGGATCGTCCTGCGTTTCGCCTTCCCGACCCGACTCAAGGAGGCCCGCTTCCCGACGCTGGCCGAACTGGACGCCGTCGCGCCGAATCATCCGGTTTACTACAACGCTGGCCCGGCGAGCATGGCGAACTCGATGGCCCTCAAGGTTTCCAAAGTCACCAAGGACACGCCGAACCCGGCCAACGGCGTCATCGTCAAGGACCCCAAGACCGGCGAGCTGACCGGCATGCTGCGCAATGCGTCTGGCGTCCTGCGTGTCGTCACCAAGACCAAGGCGACCGGCGAGGATCGCCGCGAGGCTCTCAAGAAACTGTTCGCTCTCTACAACTCCTACGGCATCACCAGCATCTCCGACCGCAGCGCGAGCCGAGGCGGGTTCGATCTCTACCACGACTTGCTCAGCAAGGACGAACTGACCGTTCGCATCAACGTCTGCCCTAACTTCAGCCCCTACGGCACCCGCGAGGAAATCGCCAAACGCCTCGACAACCTGCCCGGCAAGGACAAGAAGTTCGGCCCCACCGGCGCCGGCGGCGTCTGGATCCGCATCGGACCGATCAAGTTCTTCCTCGACGGCGGCATGCTCAACGGCACCGCTTACATGCGCCAGCCCTGGCCGCCTGGCGAGACGTATCAGATTGTCGAAAAGGACTATCGTGGCCTGCTGTTCACGCCGCTGGAGCAGGTGAAGATTCTCGGCGAAGAAGCTGCCAAGCGCGGCTGGGCCGTCACCGCTCATACCGCCGGCGAAGGAGCGATGGATGTGCTGCTCGATGGCTACGAGTTCGTCGATCGCATCACGCCGATCAAGGACCTGCGATTCTGCATCACGCACGCCAACTTTCCAAGCCAGCAGAATCTCGAACGCTGCAAGCGACTGGGCGTCTGCGCCGACGTGCAACCCGCCTGGCTCTACAAGGACGGCGAGACGCTCAACCGCGTTCTCGGCAAGGAGCGTATCCGCTGGTTCCAGCCCTACAAGAGTTGGCTGAAGTACACCACCATCGGCGGCGGGAGCGACCACATGATCAAGCTCCACCCGCGCAAGGCGACCAACCCGTGGGACCCCTGGCTAGGGCTAGAAACCGCTGTCTCGCGCAAGCTCGAATCCGGCCAGGTCCTCGTCCCCGAGGAAGCCCTGACCCGCGAGGAGGCCCTGCGGCTCTACACGATCAACAACGCATACCTTGGCCGCGAGGAGAAGGAGAAGGGGACGCTGGAAGCCGGCAAACTCGCCGACCTGATCATCATCGACCGCGATTATTTGACGTGTTCCGGCCTCGGCAACACGCGTGTGCTGACGACGATCGTGGGGGGCAGGGTGGTGTTTGAGCGGAAGGAGTGAGGGCGCGATTGCTCGATGTGGTCAGAGCGGATAGGATTGCATTTGGAGGGCAGAGCCATGACCGCGGACCGGAAATCTCCGGCACGCGGATCACCGTTTACGACATCTGGGACTATGCGAGCGCGGGTGACCATCATTCCTACATTGCCGTGACGCTCGGCATATCGTCGGCACAAGTCCTGGCAGCGATCGAGTACATCGAGCAGCACAAGGAAGAGGTGTTATCGGAGTATCAAAAAATCCTCGCCCGCGCCGCCACGCCTTACACGCCCGAAGTGCAGGCGAAGGTCGATGCCGTCAAGGCAAAGTACGATCTACTCTGGGCCGATCGTCGCAAAAAGGGACTGGCGGATGCATGTCCTTCTCAGTGATGGTAGGCGCGATATCTGTCCTCCTCAAGAATCGGACGATGGCCATTATGCGAACCCTCATCTACAAGCGCACGCACACGGGTGACCCTGATCGAATGGGATGCTTTGGAATCGAACGATGTATGGGAAGCGTTAGGCATCGATCATTTGAGGCGGTTATCGGCGTCGGCGGCATCGGAAAAGAGCCGAATTCATGCGGAATTGCCGAGAAGGTGACGTGGATCGGTATTGGGGCGTCCGAGGCTGGCGTCGGCGACGACGGCTGTCCCCTCATTGTTTTTAGACGATTCAAGTTACTCGATGAAAACGGACCAGAGCTACGTGACAAAGCGCCAAGACTTGCTGAACGCCTGCTAAGAAAGTACGGCGCTCGCACCCTGAAGGTTGATTCGCAAGAAAACGAAGAAGTTCGGCGTTTGCTCGCCATGGCCAAAAAATCGCCGCCATCGGCAATGGTCTCTCAACTGGTTTCGCAACGAACACGCAAGAAATGCCAGGGCCGTAAGACGCCGCGTTGCTAACCTGACTAGCGCGCCCTTGACCGGATCCCAGCGGATGGGGACAATACAAATCATGAACATTGCCGAATACACATTGATCCCGCCCGAGCTCATGGCCGAGCTTCAGGATGCCGCTGACAAAGCGGCTCAAGGCGCGCGCGACCCAGACGCTGCCCGACGGGCATGCGCACGCATGGATCGTATGCGCGAAAAGAATAGCCAGGCGTTCGGCCAGCAGGATATAGGCGTGGACATCATTCGTGAGATGCGCGACGCCCGATGAAATACGTCATCGATTGCTCGACCGCGTTCAAATGGGCCGTGACGGAGACGGATACGGCGAAGGCCGTCCAACTGCGGAACGATTATCAGAGCGGCATCCACGAACTCCTCGCACCCGATCTGTTCCCCACCGAAATCGGCAATGCCCTGCTCATCGCGGAACGGCGGGGCCGCATCGCGCCGGGCGATGGCGCCGTATACTTCGCCGATATCCTCAAGACCTTACCTATCCTCCACGCGGCGATTCCGTTGTTGCCAAGATCCTACGCAATCGCCCACCATTACCAGGCCACGGTCTACGACTGTCTCTACCTCACGCTAGCCGAGCGCGAGCAATGTGAATTCGTAACCGCGGACGACAAACTCGTCAGGAAACTTCAGGTTGCCTTTCCTTTCGTGGTTTCGCTGACATCGCTGCCGTGAAAGGTGGCTGACGAATCGCAACCAAACTAACTGTCAATCGTTCTCGTCTTTTCCCGCGATCGCCCCCACTATCCCTTCCGGAGGCTCCCCTCATGCGTAGCAAATCATTTTGCTGCATCGTCACGCTGTTCGCGGTGGCTGGCTATGTGCCGGCTCAGGAAACCATTGCCAAGAGTAAGATCGTCTCGGTCGGGCTGTTCAAGAACGGCCTTGCCGTGGTCAAGCGCGAGGTGCTGATTGCCAAGGACGGCACCTATCGGCTCGATGCGTCGCCGGAGCCGGTGCATGGGTCGTTCTGGATTGAGTCGGCCGGCAGGGTCGAGGCGGCCGTCAAGATGCGCGACGTCGAAGTGCCGCTCCATGCGGAAGGGGGCATGCGGCTCCAGCACGATCTCGCGGGGAAGATGGTCACGCTCACTTTTCGCAATGACAAACTCGGCAGCGTCACGGGCACGCTCGTCAAACTCGCCAAGCCGGAGTTGCCTGAGGGCACCATGCCCGGCGAGCGAGTCAATCCCTCTCAGGAGCAGTTTCTGGTGTTGAAGACGGCCAAGGGGCGGCTCTACATCAACCCGCACGACGTGATGATGATCCAGACCGACGACGCCGACGACAAGATCATGCAGCGCCGACCGGTGTTGATCCTCACGGTCGAGAAGTCGGCCAAGAAGCCAGCGGTTTATGTGAGCTACCTCACCAGCGGACTGGCCTGGGCGCCGAGCTATCGCGTCGATATCTCCAATGCGAAGTCGCTGGCGATCGAGATGGCCGCAGTCGTTCGCAACGAGATGGCCGACCTCGACGGCGCCGAGATCAAGCTGATCTCCGGGTTCCCGAGCGTCGAGTTTGCCAACGTCACCTCGCCCTTGTCGGCCCACACCACCTGGACGAAGTTCTTTCAGGAAATCACCACGGGGAGTCGGGCGCCGAGCCATGACCTCTTTAATCAGAGGCTCGCTAACGTCAGCTACCAACAAGAGAGCTTTCGGCCCAAGCTCGACCTTGGTGCAATCCCGGCCGGCGAAGGGGTCGATCTGCACTTCGAGTCGATCGGGAAGCGCAGCCTCCTGCGCGACGAGGCGATTTCCGTTCACGTCGGCAATGCCAAGGCGGATTACGAGCGCGTCATCGATTGGACCGTCGGCACGAGCAGCGTCGCGCGCAAGTACACCGGCGGCGGCGACCAGCGCAAGGACGAGATGTGGGATGTGCTCCTCTTCAAGAACCCGTTCCAGTTCCCGATGACAACCGCGCCGGCGATGGTCGTCGAGAATGGCCGATTCAACGGCCAGCGCACCGCTTATTGGACCAATGTTGGCGAGGAAGCGGCGCTGAAGGTGACCAAATCGTTGAGCATTCGCGCCGTGAGCCGGGAGCAGGAAGACGGGAAGGCCAACGAGCGTGTCGTCGTCGATGACAAGAACTACACGAAGATCTACCTGAAGGGGGAGCTGACGATGAGCAATCATCGCAAGCAGGCCGTCAAGATGCTTGTGCGTCATTCGATTCGCGGCATCATCAGCGAGATCGACGGCACGCCGAAGACGACGACGCGCGAAGAAAGCCTGGAGAGCGTCAATCGCATCACCGATGCGGTGTGGACGGTGACGTTGAACCCGGGCGAGGAGAAGAAGCTGACGTACAAGAATAGCGTGCTGGTGTATCGGTAGGAGGGAAGCGAGGTGATGGGTGCGCGAAACCGCCGAGCGAACTCGACTGCGCAATAGATCATCGTGTAGCGAAGGTTCGGCAGTTGCGCGTTGGCGATATTGAAAAACGGGCGTCATCGTCTAAACTTGCTCAGATTCTGCCGCGTGTTCCCGATCCCTTGAGGATTCACGGATGAACTGGGCCGTTCCCGGCGCCCTTGCGCTTCTCTTGCTCCTCTTCGTCGCCGCTGCGTGGTGGCAAGTCCGGCGGCGTAATTTGCAGCGCTGGCTGCCGACCTACCTCACGGAGCGAAGCCGATATCAAGCACTCGATCTGAACGACGAGATTCACGTCATCCTGTGCATGGTCGATCACTATGAGCCGAAGTTCGGCGGTGCGGACGTGACTGCCGGCGCCCGGCGCGTGGCGACATGGGTCGAGCAGTTTCCGCAGCAGTTCGGGCGCTTTCACGACTCCGACGGTCGGCCGCCGCGCTACACGTTCTTCTTTCCGATCGAGGAATATGAAAAGGAATATCTCGATGCGCTGGCAGGTCTGTGTCGAGCAGGCTTCGGCGAAGTCGAGATTCACTTGCACCACGACAACGACACGGCCGAAAACCTGCGCAAGCAACTCTTGAGCTTCAAGGAAACGCTCGTCACGCAGCATGGTTTGCTCGCACGTAATCGTCACACCGGTGAGGTCAAGTACGGTTTCATCCACGGCAACTGGGCGTTGTGCAACTCGCGGCCCGACGGTCGGCAGTGCGGCGTCAACAACGAGATTGCAATCCTGCTGGAGACCGGCTGCTATGCCGACTTCACATTTCCGTCGGCGCCGGATATCAGCCAGCCGCCGATCATCAATCGCATCTACTATGCGAGCGATCGGCCCGGTGAGCAGCGCTCCCATGAAACGGCTGTGGAATCACCTGACCATGCCCTTTTGATGGTGCAAGGGCCGCTGCTCCTGGACTGGAGTAAGCGCAAGTGGGGCCTTTTGCCTGGGATTGAGAATGCGTGCCTGCAGAGCACGCAGCCGCCGAGTGTCGAACGACTGATGCACTGGCTACGAGCGCGCATTCAAGTACCTGCTCGGCCCGATTGGCACTTTGTCAAATTGCACGCCCACGGCGCTCCAGAGCACGATCACCAAGTGCTGCTGGGAACGCCGATGGAGAAATTCCACAACGAGCTGGCCCAGCTGGCGCAGTCGAACTCCAAGTTCCACTACCACTATGTGACGGCACGCGAGATGGTCAATCTCATCAAGGCCGCTCAGGCGGGCTTCAAGGGGCCGATCGCCGAGGCGCTCGATTGGGAGCTGGTGTCAAACCTCGTGCAATCCACTTCGAAATGATGATCGGATGCGCTGTCTGCTACGCTCGGCGGTTTCGCGCCCTTGAGCGCGCGAAACCGCGAAGCGAAACAGCTTCCACAATCGATGGACGGGCAGTTTTACCCGGCCACGGTTTTTGCAAGCCCTTCGCGAAAGGTCACCGTCGGGTTGTACCCAAGTTCTTCGATGGCTCGCTTGATGCACGCCTGCGATAAGCGCACATCGCCGGCCCGCGGCGGCTGGTGGATCGGAGCGATCTTCTTGCCGAGCAACTCATTCAGGTGCGCGACAAGGTCGAGGATCGTCGAGCTGCCGCCGGATCCGATGTTGTAGACTCGGCCCACCGCGTTCTTCGATTCGGCCGCGAGACGTAGCGCCTGGACGACATTGGCGACGTAAACGAAATCGCGGGCTTGCAGCCCGTCGCCGAAGATCGTCGGCGTTTTTCCCTTGGCCATGGCATCGATGAAGAGCGCGATCACGCCGGAGTAAGGGCTCTTGGCGTCCTGGCGTGGGCCGAAGACGTTAAAGAAGCGCAGTCGGACCGTCTCCAGGCCGTACACGCTCGTACAAGCCACGCAATAATGCTCGCCGGCAAGCTTGGCGGCAGCGTAAGGGGAGAGCGGAATGAGCGGGTCATCCTCGAAGCGATCGGTTCCGGGTTGATCGCCATAGGCGCTGGAGCTGCCGGCATAGACGACGCGGCGAACGCCAAGTCGGCGAGATGCATCGAGCACGTTGAGCGTTCCGGTTGCACACACTTCATGGGAGAGGAGCGGCGTTTCGACGCTCTTCGTCACCGACGCAATCGCAGCCAGGTGGAATACGACATCACAGCCGGCGACGGCGGCATCGACGATGCGCGGATCGGTCACGCTGCCGCGGATGATTTCGACGCGCCCGGCGGCCTGTGCCAGGTTGGCAGGATTGCCCGTATTGAAGTCATCCAGCACACGCACCTGGTTGCCGACTGCGAGCAGAGCATCGACGAGATGCGACCCTATAAAACCAGCGCCGCCGGTGACGAGAAAACGTTGAGTCACGCAAACCTCCGAGAATTGGATTCCACTCCAAGTGTAACCTATAGTTTCGTAGCCTGTATTGCTGTTCGTCCCCGCCAAGCCGGATGTTTTCCCGATGAAGAATATAGCAAAATCGACAATTCATGCGGTATACAAATACTCAGGCGCCATGGCGGCCCAGGAACGGCTGGCGTACTGGTCGGGTCGGCGTTTCATGTCGGCGGTGTTGTTTCATCGGGTGACAGATGAGATCCCGCCGGACGGCCTGACGGTGACCACCGCCTGGTTTCGCGATTTCTGTGGCTTGATGCGCGACCGTTTCAACGTCGTCCCCCTTGCGGAACTTTACCAAATCCTGATGACCGGCGCCACGCCGGCACTGCGGACGGTGGCCATCACGTTCGACGATTGCTACCGCGATAATCTGTTTGCCGCCCGTGTCCTCGCCGAGCACAAGCTGCCGGCGACTTTTTTCATTCCGACCAAGTACGTCGGCACGGATCATGTCTTTGACTGGGATATTGGCCTGAAGACGATGGCGAACCTCACGTGGGCCGACGTCCAGGAAATGCAACAGTTGGGGCATGAGATTGGCTCCCATAGCGTGAGCCATCCGGACATGGGCGTCTTGAGCCTGTCGGAGGCCCGGTGCGAACTGGCAGAGTCGAAGTCGACTTTGGAGGACCTGCTGCAACGGCCGGTGCGCTGGTTTGCCTTCCCCTATGGCGGCCGTGCCAACTGTCCGGTCGAGCAACTGGCGCTTGCGCGCGAGGTTGGCTACGAGGCCTGCTTCTCGGCATTCCGAGGCTTCATCGAGCCCGGGCAGCGCGGTCAGATTTTGCCGCGGGAGTCGATGCCGTACTTCCAAACCATGACCCATCTGGAATTGCACCTGAGCGGCTGCCTCGACTGGGTGTATCAATGTAAGCGTCGCGTGGGGCTTTTCTCGGTCTGAGTGGTTGCTCAGACCCCAATACTTCGGTTAACCGGGGTTTACAGCCAGGTGTAAAGGTTAGTTCACACCTGTCAGTAAGACGGCAGCGTCAACGGAGGTTCGCGGCGTGGGGATGCACGCCAGCTGTCACGGAAACCCGCAAATCCAAGGGAAACCAGGAAATCAATGCAGATCCCATCACCTTGGCACGCTGATTGCGATCTACACCTAATACCGGAACAAGACGCATTTTGAACCCTATGAGATTTCATCATGACTCATCCATCACATGCACGCAGGTTCACTATGAGAGAGGCTTGCCTTGCGGCTCTGGCATTGTTTGGCGTTTTCGCTGGACTCTCGCTGGGGGTGCAGGCACAGGAGGGCGCGAAGGGGAAGGACGAGAAACCTGTCGTCCGCGCGACCGCTCCTGAGATCAGCGGCTACACGCGGCCTGGCAACCCCGAGGATACTTTCACGCCGGAAGGAGACCTGATTCGGCAGGTAAGCTTCGGGCGCGAGGAATTGAAGAAGTTCAAGATCATGGGCGGTACCGTCTATTTTGCCGTCTTCAAGAATGTGTACAGTGCCGAAGGGGACACGTTCGGCACCGGGCTGACGAACTTCGACACCCGCTTCGAGACCGGGCGCAGCTTCAAGGACAACATGTCGCCGCGGTATGACAAGAAGGCGAAGTACCTCTACCTGTACCAGATCGTGAATGACCGCAACCTTGATCCGCGCATCAATCAGGTCAAGGGGGCGAAGGGCGCCGGCATCATGAAGAACCCGATTTTCGATCCCAACGCAAAGGTTGGCGCGAATGCCGCTGCCGCCGTGACCGACGATATTGCCAGCTTCGCTCTCAAGCTCACCGTGGATCCCGCCTACATCACCTCGTGGGGCCATTTCCGCAATTCGGGTTTCGCGGCACAACTCCCCGACCTCGACAGCACGGGGAAGGTTGTTCGACACAAGGTCGAGAATGTTGAACGCGACCGGATTGCTCTCATGGCGTTCTCGCATCTGGCCCCGACGCAGTTGAAAATCGCCAATCCCCGGTACAGCCATCGGGCTCGCGCCCACTCGCTGGGCGATCTCGAAAATGGTTTCAGCGTCGCCGACAGCGGGCACAATCTGGCAACGTCCAAAGCTCAAACGGACCTCAAGGCCGTCCACGGTAACATCGACAAGGGAAATATTCGCCTTCTCGCAGACGTGGGCCGATTGCTGCAAGCAGCCGAATCTGGCAAAGAACCGGACTATGTGCAGCTCATGTATGCACCGCCCGAAGATCGCGTGTCAGCTCCAATCGTCCCACCCGCTGGCGCCGACATGCTCGAGGACGAGGTCACCCGCGCCATCTTCCGCGTTGACTGGCGCGGTGCGAATTTGCTCAAGCAAGGGAACCGCAGCGTGGTGTTTGGCTTCACGTCAGACCAACCGCCGATGTCGGCTCCGATCCGCATCGATACGCCCGAGGCAGCCATTCATAGCCAATCCATGCGTTTGGCAAGCTACTTTGCCGAAGACGTCGTCGCACGCAGCACCGCGGACGCCTCCGCCATTGCCCTCACGGCAGGCGGCGGCAACGCGGCGGCCCTGGCCCTGGCGCTCGGAACGTCGCTCGGTGTTGGCGCCGGCCCGCAAGCTGCGGCCGCGGAAGGCGGCGTCCCAGGCTTTGCCAGCATCACCGGCGGTACCAGCGGAATCGGCGGCGCCACCGGTGGCGGTGCGGGCGGCGGACTTGGCTTCCCCTCACTCGCAGGTAACTTCTCACGGCCCGGCGGCGGTTTCGGCGGCGGCGGCGCCTTGGGCGGCGGTAACGGCAGCGGGGACGGCACGTCGACTCAGAACCAGAGCAATACCCCCGGTGTCAACATCACCACCAACTTCGACGCCTCGCTGTCGAATCAACAAAAGCAGCAACAGAACCAGAACCAGAACAACGGCGGCGGCCGTGGTCATTGCCATCCAGGGCACGTGGTCCCCGCGCCCGCTTCGTTGCTCCTGGGCCTGCTCGGACTGCCAGGCCTCTGGCTCCTCCGCCGACGCAACTCCGCGAAACCGGACGCGGCTGTGTAGGCGATCCCGGATGTAAAAAAAGAAAGCCCACGGCTCAAACCGTGGGCTTTCTTTGTATTTGTCGCCAATTCGTGGACTACGCCAACTCCAGCACGATCGCCAGCATCCGCTCCTGCGTTGCAGCATCCTTGACGGCGATTCGCAAAACATGCTGTCCAAGGCCCACGCCCATCTCGGCAACGTCGCGCACGAAGAGACCTCGGGTGGCAAAGCGGTCGGCCAGTGTTGCCGCAGTTGGGCCGGCGGTCGGCAGCTGGCAAAGAACGAAGTTGGCTTCCCCTTCGAGAATATCCCAGTGCGGCTGCACGTGGCGCAGCCCGTCTGCAAGCTGCCGCCGCAACTCGCGCGTCTGGCGGTAACAACCCTGATAATACTTCGCCGCCTGCAAGGCCTTGACCGCAGCCACCTGCGCCGGCAAGCCGATGACCCACGACGGCGTCCATCTCCGCAGCTGGGCGATGTTTTCTGCTGCTCCGCACAAGTACGCCGCGCGCATGCCGCTGAGCGCATAGGCCTCGCCAAGCGACTTGCACACCACCAAGTTTGGACGCTGGGCTGCAAACCGCTCCATCGATTGTCCAGGGCCCGCGTAATCGACGTACCCCTCGTCAATCCACAGCAAGGTCGTCAATGGCACCTGGCCTGCGAGTTTCTCCAGGGCTTCGCGTGGCACATGCTGCCCGGTCGGGTTGTTCGGATTGACGATCACGGCAAGGTCATACCGCCCCGTGGCGAGTCGCGCCTGCAATGCCCCCGGATCAAGTCGATAGCCAGAACGCCGGTCGAGAGGAAAGCGATCAACCCGGCAGCCGAGAACCTTCTCACCTAAATGGGGATACTCGCCGTAGCCCGGATCAAGCACAAGGATATGGGCCGCCGGTGAAAGCCAGTGTGCCAGGGCGCGGTAAATCAGATCGGACGAGCCCGCCCCGGGCAGGATGCACTGCGCGGATATGCCGCGAACCTCGGCGATGGTCCGGATCAACCCGTCGCAATTCGTCGGCGCTGACGTGCTCGCGAGCCAATCGAGATTCTCCCGCAGAGCTTCGAGCACGCTTGGCGCGGGCGGAAACCACGCATCGAGGACGTCCGCGTTGATAACACGATGCCGACGGTCGAGATCGTCGAATGCGGTACCGATGTCCTCAAAGCTGGCGCCGCCATGAATGCACTCCGACGACGTACCGGCAGACGGAGTGCCTGAAACATCACGCATGAAGCCACCTGAATTAATGAAGAATGGGGTGACCCTAGCATGCCGTCGGTCCGTTCACAAACTAAAAATGAAAAAAAAATGAAGATGGAACTCGGTGCTAAGCCGGATTACGGGCGAGACGGCCAAACAAGGTAAAGGCGCGAAACCACCATTCGAAACAGAATTAAGAGAAACTCCCGATAAATTAATTCCCGAACTTTGTTAGCCGTGACCCCGGTCAGCCACGGTACGATTCGGCCTGTTCGCAAGTGTCCGGAGTACCGGACCCCGGCCACGGACCTGAGCAAATCGGGAGGTTTTTCTCCGAATGTTTCTAAGCGATGGACCCGTGGTTGACCATTTCGTGCTTGCGTCCTTTCGTGTTATCGTGAATTGACGTCGCGATTCCTATACTGAGTTGGGACAGGCATCATTCACAGGAGAAGAAGCATGGCCGAGAAAGTCGTGATCATTGGTTCGGGTCCGGCAGGTTGGACTGCAGCGATTTACGCCGCCCGCGCGAACCTCCAGCCCTTGGTTTTTGAAGGAGCCATCAACGATAAGAACGCCACCCAGGGGACGTTGCCGCTTGGTCAGCTTAATCTCACGACCGAGGTCGAGAACTATCCCGGCACGCCAACCGGCGATACGCGTGCGTACCTCGCGAGTGCGCTCAAGGGGGACCGCATTCCCTACTGGGTCAGCGCCAACAAGCCGCAACCGAGCCATGGCGTCAATGGCCCAGAACTCATGGAGCTGATGCGTCAGCAAGCCGTCAATTTCGATACCCGTATCATCACGGATGATATCGTGAAGGTAGACTTCAACGTGCATCCGTTTCGGCTCACGTCGCTGGGAGGCCAGACGGTGGAGACGCATGCGGTCATCGTCGCCACGGGGGCTCGGGCCAATTATCTTGGCTTACCGTCCGAAGACCGGTTCAAGAACAACGGCGTCTCGGCATGCGCGGTCTGCGACGGCGCTCTGCCTCGCTTCCGCAACAAGCCGCTCCTCGTGGTGGGCGGCGGCGATTCGGCCGTGGAGGAAGCGACTTATCTCACCAAGTTTGCGAGCCAGGTCTACATGGTGGTGCGGCGTACCGAGCTACGCGCCAGCAAGATCATGCAGGGCCGGGCGCTGGAGAATCCGAAGATCACGATGAAGTGGAGTCGCGCGCTCGACGAGGTGCTCGGCACCGATCAGGGGGGCGTCACGGGCGCTCGCATCAAGAGCACCGTCGATTCGGCTACTGAAACTCTGGACGTCGGCGGCGTCTTTCTGGCGATCGGCCACACGCCCAACACCGACTTTCTCAGCGGGCAGCTCCAGCTCGATCCGAAAGGCTATGTACTCTGGACGAAGCCGCAGCGGACCAACACGAGCGTGGAAGGCGTCTTCGCCGCGGGCGACGTTGCCGACAGCTACTACCGTCAGGCAGTCACCGCCGCCGGCACGGGCTGCCAGTCGGCCCTTGACGCGGAAAGGTGGCTCGCGGAGAAGGGGTATCATTGAGCAGCCATTCGGTTGCGCAGGGCGATGTCCCCGCGTCTCGCACCCAGCGGCGTGTGTAGCACAGGCATCTTGCCTGTGCGGGGAGAGCCAGCTGCAGCGGCGCGGGTAGCACAGGCATCTTGCCTGTGCTAAGAGAGCCAGACCGCGTTCATTCAAGAATCCTGAGGTCGATGCGCCTTCGGCCAGCCCAGGCAAGATGCCTGTGCTACACACGCCGTAGCGGCACTCGGCCAGCACAGGCAAGATGGCTATGCTTCATTCGCCGCAGCGGCGTGTGATTGCCGGAATCGGGGTGCATGCCCGACCCCGCGAGGCCAGGCTAAACAACAATTGATGTGCGTGACACTTCCGAGTACAATCTACTTAAACATTCGCGTTCGTTCCCGCCTGTAGCTCACGGCCTTTGCCGGAGATCTTGTACGTGCAAATGGTTCGCTTGATTCTGGCGTCCCTATTCGTTGCCGGGCATGGGTCGACCCTGAAGGCACAGCCCCTGGACCCCAGGGGGGTGGACTTCTTCGAGACGAAGATCCGGCCGGTTCTGGTCGAACATTGCTACAAGTGCCACTCCGAGGAAGCCCGCAAGAACCGCAAGCTCAAAGCCGATCTGCTTCTCGATAGCCGAGCAGGAATGTTAGCCGGTGGCGATAGTGGTCCTTCCCTCGTAGCCGGGAAACCGGGCGCCAGCTTGCTCATGAAAGCCTTGCGGCACGAGGGGGAGCTGCGCATGCCGCGCGACAGCAAATTGCCAGCGGCAGTCGTGGCCGACTTCGAATCCTGGATCAAGATCGGCGCACCCGATCCGCGCGACGGCAAGCAACCGGTTGCGACCAAAGAAATCGACTGGGCCAAGGCTCGGCAGTTCTGGGCGTTTCAAGCGCCGGTCAAACATCCATTCCCCAAGGTGAACGACACGGCCTGGCCGAAACGTGATTTCGACCACTTCGTCCTCGCTGAGCTGGAGAAACGGAGCCTCAAGCCTGTCGGTCTCGCGAGCAAGCGCGATTTGCTGCGCCGCGTAACCTTCGGCCTGATCGGCCTGCCGCCGACTCCGGAGGAGATCGACGCCTTCCTCAAGGACGACGCGCCGAGCGCCTTTGCCAAGGTGGTTGAGCGCTTGCTGGCGTCGCCTCACCATGGCGAGCGCTGGGCCCGCTACTGGCTCGACGTGTCGCGCTATGCGGAGGACAAGGCGCTGGCGTTCGTCAACACGCGAGCCCATGCCTATCGCTATCGCGATTGGGTGGTGAATGCGATCAATAGCGATATGCCGTACGATCGCTTCCTGCGATTGCAGTTGGCAGGAGACTTGCTCACCGATCCGGAACCGGACCAGGTGGTCAAACTGGCAGGCCTCGGCTTTCAAGGCCTCGGCGCCGAATACCACCGTGGGTCGGTGACGGCCCAGGTCATCGCCGACGAACTTGACGACCGCATCGACACGGTGACGCGCGGCTTGCTGGGTCTTACCGTGGCTTGCGCTCGCTGCCACGATCACAAGTACGACCCGATCCCGACGCGCGACTACTATTCGTTGGCAGCCGCCTACAACGGGTCCAACCTCGTCGAGCGGCCGCTCGCCGATGCGAAGTCGGTGGAAGTGTTCCGGGCCTGGGAAAAGAAAGTCAAGGAAGCCGAGGCCAAGCTGAAGCCCTTGCGCGAGAAAAAAGGGCTCACGGATGCAGGCAAGAAGGAACTTGCTGATCGCCAGGCCGAGCTGGAACGGCTGCGCAAGGAGGCCCCCCCCGCCCCGCCGATGGCGCACGTCATCACCGGCGGCGGCACGGCGATGAAGGTCCACATCCGCGGCAATGTCGAACGCCTCGGTGAATCGGCGCCGCCCGGATTCTTGCGCGTGTTGCCATCTTTCGATCGCCTTGCCCCCAACCCCTCTCCCAAAGGGCGAGGGGAGAAACCGTTCACCCGCCTCGAACTCGCCGAGGTCATCGCCTCGTCGAAGAACCCGCTCACCGCGCGCGTCATCGTCAATCGTGTCTGGCACTATCACTTTGGCCGCGGCATCGTGGGTACGCCTAGCAATTTCGGCCAGCTGGGCGATCGGCCCACGCATCCCGAGCTGCTCGACACCTTGGCCGTGCGCTTCATCGAAAATGGCTGGTCGCTTCGCTGGCTGCACCGTGAGATCCTGCTGTCAACGGCATACCAGCTCTCGAGCGCCAATAGGGCGCTTAATGCGGAAAAGGATCCCGAAAACCAGTACTACTGGCGGCACACGCCGAGCCGGCTCGACTTCGAAGCCTGGCGCGACGCCTGGCTGGCGGTTTCCGGCAGGCTTGACACCAAACGAGGCGGCCCGTCGATCGAAGTGACGCAGGCCGATAATGTGCGCCGCACGCTCTATGCGAAAGTCAGCCGACTCCAGCTCAATCCGCTTTTGGCGCTCTTCGATTTCCCCGATGCCAATGTGACCAGCGCTCGCCGCAGCGTGACGACCAGTCCGCAGCAGCAACTCTTCGTCCTCAACAGCGACTTCACGATCGAGACGGCCAAGGCGTTTGCGAAACGCCTCGAGAAAGCGGCCTCAAGCGAGCCGGAGCGCATCACGCTGGCTTTTCGCCTGGCCTATGGCCGCGAGCCGGCGGACATCGAGAAGCGCGCCAGCGAGGAGTTCCTGCGCGATGCGAAAACGGCGCGGCCGCAAGATCGCTTGAACGCGTGGGAGCAATTCGCCCAGGCGATCCTGGCGTCGAATGAGTTTCTGTGGGTGGATTGATTTGGCGAGCCGAGCCGCGTCAGGGGCCGGTTGAAGGTAATCGTGTGTCCTCACCCGGCCCCTGACGGGGCTCGGCTCGCCGATCCGTGATTGGGAGAAATACGATGCCCCACTTATCCCGCCGCGACCTGCTCACCCGCTGCGGCACCGGCCTTGGCATGATCGGCCTCGCCGGCGTTCTTGCCGATCAAGGCCTGCTCGCGAATCCCCCGATCAATCCGCTAGCGCCGAAGCCGCCGCACTTCCCGGCCAAGGCGAAGCACATCATCCACGTGTACATGAACGGCGGCCCGTCGCAGGTCGATACTTTTGATCCCAAGCCGGCGCTCGCCACCTATCGCGGCCAGCGGCCCGCCAGCATCGCCAACCTGCGCACCGAAAATGCCACCGTCGGCTTACGGCCATCCCCTTTCAAGTTCCCTCGCTGTGGCCAATCGGGGTTGCCGATCAGCGAGATCTATCCGAACGTCGCCAGGTTCGCTGACGATCTCTGCGTCATCCGCTCGATGTACACCGACATCCCGAATCACGAGCCGTCGATGTTCATGATGAACAGCGGCCACCTGCAAGCCTTGCGGCCCAGCTATGGTTCGTGGCTGCAATATGGCCTGGGCACGGAGAACCAGAATCTGCCCGGTTACATCGTGATGTGTCCTGGGTTGCCGGTGAATGGGGCCGCCAACTGGAGCAATCGATTTCTGCCCGGCATCTACCAGGGCTGCCATCTAAACCTGCCGATCAATTACAACCCGCGCACCGTGTTGCCTTACTTGCAGAATCAAAATCTGAGCGCCGATTCGCAGCGCCGCCAGCTCGACTTCATTCAGCGGCTCAACACCTTGCAAGTGGAGCGCCGCGGCAGCGATGCCTTGCTCGATGCCCGTGTCGCCTCGATGGAAATGGCCTTCCGCATGCAGACCGCCGCGCAGGAAGCCTTCGATCTCAATCAGGAGACCGTCCGAACCAAAGAGATCTACGGCATTACCGCCGGCAACCCTAACGTCTTCTCGATGAACTGCCTGCTGGCGCGCCGGCTCGTCGAACGCGGCGTACGTGCCGTGCAGATCTACTCCGGCGCGGGACAACCCTGGGACACCCACGGCAATAATGATGCCCAGCATCGGCAACTGGCGGCCAACACCGATCGCGGCATCGCCGGGCTACTTCAGGACCTCAAGCACCGCGGGCTCCTCGACGAAACCATCGTCCTTTGGGGCGGCGAGTTTGGCCGTACGCCGGCATCGCAGGGGGGCGACGGCCGTGACCATAACCACTGGGGCTTCAACGTCTGGCTCGCCGGCGGCGGTTTCAAAGGCGGCATGGCCTACGGCGCCACCGACGAGTTCGGCTTCCGCGCGGAAGAGAAACGCATGCATGTCCACGACCTCCACGCCACCATCCTCCACCAGATGGGCATCGATCACGAACGACTCACCTATCGCTACAGCGGCCGCGACCATCGGCTCACCGACGTCAACGGCAATGTGATTCGCGATATTCTTGCGTGAGCCGCGACGCGCGCTGCGAATACCGCGCTATCGGCGCACGAGGAGCCAAGCATGAGTGAATCCTCGCCAGGTGAGGCGCCTCCGGAGTGGGCCGTCCTTTATGCCCGCGGCGCGGTTCGTATCGGCATGCCCGTCCCGGACATCGAACAACATCTCAATTCGCGCGGGCTCTCTCCGGAATTGGCCAATCGCATCGTCATGGAGATTGTGGAAGGGGCGTTTCAAGCCGACGCTCCCCCATCCGATTGGTCCGAGAGTGGCAGGCCAATTCGCTTGCTCGTCTGCCTGATCCTCGGGGGCGCCTGCATGGCCCTTGCGTATTGGTACGGGGGAGGGCGGTCCCTCGGCTTCGCTTGCATCTGGGTTGTGCCGGCAATGGGAGGCGTCTGGTTCTGCGAAATCAGTGAAACGATAGACTCGGACTGGGGGGCGCGCTGGTGGTTTGGCGGCTGGGCTTTGCTCCTGATCTACCTTGCATATCGTATCTTCCTCTGCGCCGTGATGATGACCTAACTTCCGTCACAGTGCGCTTTGCTGATAACGGAGAGCACCGATGATTCGTCGGCTAGTAATCGCAATCGTGTTGCTTGGAGGCACACAAGACACGCTATGGGCTCAGCCAGGCCCGGCCAAGAACCTCTCGCACCCAACGCTAAGGCCCTTGCCGGAGATTTCCAAGCGCCCGCTCGACAAGAGCCCCGCCCTCTTCGTCGATCCGCTGCAAGGCAAGGACGATGCCGCCGGTTCGGAAAAGGCGCCATGGAAAACGATCAACTACGCCCTGAAGCAATTGAAAGCCGGCGACACACTCTACCTGCGCGGCGGCGTCTATCGCGAGAACGTCTACTGCGCCATTGCCGGCAAGAAGGACGCCCCGATCACGATCCGTGCCTTTCCCGGCGAGCGCGTCATCCTCGACGGGAGCCTCGCGGAGTTCTTTGACGAGCCCGCCAAGGCCTGGGCGCCGTATCCGCAAGGCGCCGAGGGGGAGTACCGCTCCGTCAAGGCGTACAAGAACATCCGTGATGTCGTGGGTTTATTCGGCGACTCGCACATCGCCCTGCAAACCTACTGGCACACGATGGACCTCAGGGCCAAAAACGAGTTGTGGATCGACGACCCCGACAAGAAGCTCATGGTGCTCCCCGTCTACTGCGGCCCCGGACTCTGGTACGATCGCGACAGCGGGCACATTCATTGCCGGCTCGCCCACACGAATTTGAAGACACCGGGCATCGCAAATTACCGCGGCGAGACCGATCCGCGCAAGTTGCCCCTCATCATCACGCCGTTCAAATCAACGCCGCTCTTCGCCGATATGGCCAAGCACGTGCGCTTTCAGGATCTGGTAATCCGCGGCGGCGGCTTTAACGCCGTAGTCTTGCAGATGGGCATCGATATCGAATTCGATAACGTCACGATCTTCGCTGGCACCTATGGCTTGCGCTCGCGGTCAACAGGTCCGTTCAAGATGACCAACTCCGCCATCCACGGCATGATCCCGCCCTGGGCCTGGCGCGACGAGAACGGCCTCTACACCTACACGGGCCGATCGTACGATCCGTTCGTCCCGCCTCCGAAAGCCGCCAACGAGCGCAACATCGCCCGCCTCAACACGCACGCTCTCCTCGTCACCGAGGGGAGTTATGAGTTCGAGGTGTTCTACTACCCCTACAACCACGATTGGGAAATCAGTCACTGCGAGTTTACCGACGGGCACGACGGCGTCTATTTGAGCGGCCGGGCCATCAAGTTCCACCACAACCTCGTCGATCGCATGCAGGACGACGGCATCTATCTTTCCAGCCCGTCGCACTACTTCAACGACGACATCCACATCTACCAGAACCTCCTGCGCGACATCTTTACGACCTTCGCTTGCAACAACACCGGCGGCCCGCGCGGCGACATCTACATCTACCGCAACCTCATCGATCAACGCCAGGGCGTCCCGTTCAATCGGCCCAATGCCAAGAATCCCGAAGGCGGCATGCTCCGCGGCCACGGCTTCCTCGCCCATGGCAACGACCTGATCGGTATCGAGAATCTGCACTTCTACCAGAACACCTTCATCACCGAGACCTGGAGCGGCAGCTATGCCGGCCGCACGTGGACGGTCACCAACGATCGCACTAAACGCCGAATCTTCAACAACCTGTTCGTCTATCTCAACCGTTACCCCGACCCGGCCTATCCCGAGCCGCACGATATCCTCATGGATGGCAACCTGCACTGGTGTCCCGCCAAGGACGCCAAGATGCCGGAAGGCTTCCTCGAAAAGGTGCGCAAGGCGAAAGGCTCGAAAGCGTGGGAAGCCAACTCGTTCGTTGCGGAGCCGGGTTTCATGGCCTTCGAGTCGGCGGTCAATGCCAAGAATGATTACCGTTTGAAGAAGAACAGCCCCGCGCTCGGCAAAGGCGTGGCGCTGCCGAAGGAGTATGTCGATCCACTGCGGCCCACGAAGGACGCCAGGCCGGATATCGGCGCGTTGCCGCTCGGCGCGGAGGCGCCGTCGGTTGGCCGGCACGGGCGCGTGGCGTCGCCGTTTGCGGGCAAGGGAAATTGACTGTCGATTCATGCTTATCTGCCTTGGCGCCTTTGCGCCTTTGCGCCTTGGCGTGAAATGTTGGCGTGTGGTACAATTCACCCATGACTCCATCCACCTCGACCACCTGGAAATACCTGGAGCCGAATCCGAAGTCGGCCTACAAGCAACTGTTTATCAAGGGCCGGCGCATCCGTGCCCGGATCTTGTACGGAATGTTCATGAGTGCCGAGGAGCCGATGACGCAGGAGGAAATCGCCCAGGATTACGGCCTGCCCCTTGAAGTCGTCCAGGAGGCCATTGCCTACTGCCAAACCGATCCGCCGGAGATTCGAGAGGATTTCGAGCGTGAGGAACGGCTCATGGAAGCAAGCGGGATGAACGATCCGGACTACAAATACGGCGGAAAATTCAAGCCAGTGGCGCCAGAAGAAGTGGCCCGAATCCTCAATTCATGAATCTCTACATTGACGATAACAGTGCGTCGCCGCTCTTGGCAACGCTGCTCCGCAAAGCCGGTCATATTGTGCAATTGCCAGGCGATGTCGGATTGGCAGGTGCGCCGGACGCCGTGCATTTGACGCGCGCCATACGGGATGGGCTGGTGTGCTTGACGAAAGATTACGATGACTACTGGCTCTTGCATTTGTTGATCATTCAAAGCCAGGGTATGCATCCCGGCATCTTGGTAGTTCGTCAAGAAAACAATCCCGCGCGCGACCTTACCGTCAAGGGCATCGTCGCTGCGATTCGCAAACTGGAAGCGGTCGGAGTGCCGATTGCGAACGAATATGTTGTGTTGAACCACTGGCGTTAGGCGTAGCCTCGCCGCAATCGTGGTATGACAGCCAGGGATTCTGCGAGCGCTAAACGCGGAGCGGATCAATAGCCGGACCAGCCCAACTCCAACATCAAATCAAAAATCCACGGATGCCGCCACGGGCTCCATAACTGGTAGCTGACCGAAAACACCGAGATCGTCAGCAGGATGCCGCCGAACCAGCGGCCCGGTCGGCTCAGGGCGAGGCGATCCGCGATCGGCAAAAGACAGGTCAGCCAGATCGGCGTCAGCCACATCAGCCAGCGCAGTCCGTTGGTGAACCCGCCGTAATTGTCACTCTTGACAAGGTAGAAGCCGATGACCACGACTGTCAGCACCAGGCCTACGGGTGGTACGAACCAGGGAAAGTCCTCACCCCCACCCCGGCCCTCCCCCGTCGAGGGGAAGGAAGAATCTCGGAACAGCGCCTGTCGCCAGGTCTCCCGAAATCGCCAGCAGCCCGCGAGCATGCCGGCGACCGCGAGTAGCCAGATCGGCGTCAGCGAGAACAGGCCGTGATGGCCGACGAGGACGTGCAGGGCGTAATCCGCTCGGCTCTCGTGATATTTCGCCCAGTCGATGCCGAACTTCTTCTGTCCTTCCGGCGGCGGATTCCAGTGGCTTCCTTCATAGCGGTACCACGCGCTGCCGAACTCCGACTGCGCAGGCCGCAGTTGCCCGATGGCAGCGTAGTTGGTCGCGAAGAACGCCGCCGCCGGCACCAGCGCCACTGGTAGGAATAAGGTCAGTGTTCGCACGGGGCACCACCACAACAGCAAGGCAAACCCCGCTGTGGTAAACGCCAGCGCCGGCAGCTCGCTCGCCGCGGCGAAGGCCGCGAAGAACCCCGCCGACACGAAGTGCTGCCAGCCCGGCGTCTCGCGCCGGCTGATCTTGTCCCACACGCACATCACCGACCACCACGCCAGCATCACCGCAAACGTCGCAAAGGTGTGATTCTGCAGCGTGATGAGGAAGGGGCTGACGGTCGTGGCAAAAGCTCCAGCCACAACGACGTAGAGCTTGCCCCAATCGGACTTGCCCCACCGTTCCGCAAGCTGCGTCAACAGCCAAAGGTAGCCCGCGAACGGCAGCGCATTCACCATGAGTAGCATGACGCGGACTGCGGTAGTCGGATTGTCAACCAGGCTCAATCCGCACACGTTGAGCAGGATCCAGTAGAGACCAGCCAGCAGCGTCGACAGGAACGGCGGCTTGCTCGAGTGGAACTCCCCCGTCTTCGGGTCCATCACGCGATCGATGGTCGCCCAGCCATGCTCCTTGAAGGCGGGCTTGAAGATGATGCCGGAATGAACGCTGGGATTGGAGACATCGGTACGCAGATCATAGCCGACCTGATTCAGCACGGCCGCGTTCAGGGGCTCTCCGGCGCCGAGGACAGCGATCCAGGTTCCGAAGACGATCTTGGGCTCGCGCTTGCCGATGACGTAGCTTTGATCGTGAACGAGAGAGCGGATGGTCGCCCAGCGCGCCCGGTCGTTGGAGCCGAACATCGGCATGGCATCGGGGCGCGAGGCTGGCCAGACCGGTCGGCGATCGACCTTCTTCGCAAGATCCTTGTGGAACGCCGGCTCGTAGATGCGTTGGACTGACGCGATGCGCCCGCAGGCGATCGCAAACGCAATCGCGATGACCAGGCCATAGACCCAGCGGCGAAGCTGGGCGGTGTCGGGTGTGGATGTCATGTCGGGTCCATTCCTTCCCTCGGCCCCGGCGGGGCGAGGGGGACATCAGGCGTCCTCTCCTTCACGCTGTAGCTATCCTGGTCACGGCCCATGTACGCGGTGATTAACTCCGCGAGAAAACCAATCGATACCATCTGTCCGCCCAACAGCATGGCCGCGGCGGAATAGATCAACGCCGGCCGTGTGTGCAACGGATCGAACCAGGTCGGTTCAACCAAGCGAATAATCCACGTCACCGCCAGATAGAACATGCCGACCAGACCGAGTGCGAAACTGCACAAACCAACGCTGCCGAGCAAATGTTGCGGCCGCTGGCCGAAGCCGGTCAGGAATTTGACCGTGAGCAGATCGAGGAATCCCTTGACGAAGCGGCGCATGCCGTACTTGGAATGGCCGAAGGTGCGCGGGCGGTGGTTGATGGCGAGTTCGCCGACCTTGAATCCTCGTGCGGCGGCCAGCACGGGGATGAAGCGATGCAACTCGCCATACAGACGGACTTCGCGAAAGATCTCGGCACGGTAGCACTTCATGCCGCAGTTGTGGTCGTGCAGCTTCACACCCGTGAGCCAGGAGACCATGCCGTTGAACACCCAGCTCGGATAAGTCTTGTGCCAGGGATCGAGTCGCGTTTGTTTCCAGCCGCTGATGACGTCGTAGCCTTCGTTGAGCTTGCCGAGGAACTTGGGAATCTCGGCGGGGTCATCTTGCAGATCGGCGTCGAGGGTCATGATGATGTCGCCGTGCGCCGCCGAGAAACCCGCCGACAGCGCCGCGGCTTTGCCGAAATTACGCCGAAAGCGAATGCCGTGAACGTCAGCGTGTTGATTGGCGAGGGTGCGGATCCGTTCCCAGGAGCCGTCGGTCGAGCCATCGTCAACGAAGAGGATCTCGAAGCGGAGGTCGGCTGCCTGCGCAACCTTGGCGAGCTCGTCAAAAAGCGCGGCGAGGCTATCTTGCTCGTTGAAGACGGGGATGACGATGGAGATCATACGGTCCTCAAGCCGAGCCTGAAGCGTGAGCGAAGAGTTTGGGTTCTCTTCGCTCACGCTTCAGGCTCGGACGCACGCGGCTTGAACCAGTAAGCACCCAGGGCAAACACCGCCTCCGCCACGATCCAATCGAGCCGAAGGAGTATTACCGCCAATGCAATATACCTATCGGGTCCGGCGTTTCCCAGCAACACTTGCAATAGTCCTTCACGGACGCCAAAGCCCGCCGGCAGAAAGAAGACGACGAATCCTGCCACATTAGCGAATGCGATGGCGGCAATACATTGCGCCCACCACGACAGCGAGAGTTCCTGCGGCGCCGGCACGACCGCCTGAAACATCGCCCACACGCTCAGTCCTTGCAGCGCCCAGCCCGCGGCCGTTACCAGCAGACCGAGTGCTAGCGTAGGGAAACGCACCGGCGGCAAGCGATAAAGCTGGATCGCCTGGATTTTGGCGGTGAGCTTCGCGATCACGAGGTTGAATACGCCGGGCAAGAGCGGAATGCCGCATACGGCGATCAGCCCGGCGCCGATCAGCGCTGGATGCCATTGCAAGTCGGCCGTCAGCACGGGGGGATCCATGATGAAGGTAAGCGCGGCAATCATTGCCCCGGCTGCCATGCCGGTAAAGACTTCGTAGAAGGAAGCGATGACCGACACGCCATAGGGGACGCCGGCAGGATGGAGGAGTTCCGCGCGAATTGCCACGGCAAGAGCTTTGCCCGGCACGTACTTGCCGAGCTGTCCGATGTAGTGAGCCCGGATCGCGGTGTAAAGTGGCATCGGATAGCCGAACAGGACGTGCAGGTGGCGCCAGAACCAGGCGGAGGGGAGAAGACCGAGAAGATACATCGCAGCCGAAGCGATCAACCAAATGGGTCGCAGCTCGATTTCCGAGAGATCGAGGTGTACGAGGTCGCGCTGGAATCGAAGGCCGACGAAAGTGAGGACCAGAAGAGCTAGCGCCAGCTTGACGCCGCGCCATAGCCAGCGCTTCCATTCGGGGGTCATGAGAGAATTGTAGAGATTTCAACTAGCCCCACGCGCAAGCGTGGGGATTGAGTTTCAGAAACGCAAATCCCCACGCTTGCGCGTGGGGCTGGTCGGATTTCGAAAGGCGTTATTCGCCGTAGCGAGCCACCAGGCGTGAGATCGATTGGATCGCCCGGGCCTTGTCCATGCCGTAGTTCTGCTCCACGTCCGACGCAGCTTCGCGGATCGCTTTGAACTCGAGGACTTCGAGCGGCACCTTGGCCTCCTGGGCCTCCGAGCGCAAGCCGGGCAAGCTCAAAACGATGACCGCGGCATGGATCGCCACCGCCGCCTTGGCCACCTCGATGCCTCGTTCCGCCAGCCAGTGGTGCTGTTTTTGTAGTTCCTTTTCGAACTTCTTCGTAAACTGCAATTCGTCGAGCCGGCCGAGTTGGAATTGCTCCAGGTGCTGATAGAGTGGCCTGGCAAGTCGGGGGAGGACGATTTCCATCAGTTGCTTGGTCATGCGCAGGCTCTCCAGGAGATCTCACGAACCGACTGGGTAGGATTGATTCTTGCAAGAATCTTACCGCACGGACTCGGCCTACGCAAAAAATCGGACAGGTGGGGGCGAAAATTCAGCCTGAAACGGGGCCGATTCTTCCGGACCAAGAATTCAGGTTGTGATCTCGTCCTGGGCGCTTTGTTCAAACCCTGCGGGCAAAGCCGCCGCGAATCATTGCGACTCTGCGGTATTGGGGAAGCTTGATACCACCGAGAAGCGGCCTCCCGCAGTCCGCCAGGGTATACTCGCCGCATTTAACCATTGCACCAGCCCGCCCCAGCCTGCATAATCACAGCATGAAGTTGAGGGAACTCGCGAAACTTTGCTTCGAGGGGAATCCATGAAACGCAGCGTTTGGCTCAGCATCGCACTTGTTCTCCCGTTGGCTGTTCTTAACGTAGCCGCCCAGGATGGCAAACTCGGCAAACAGCCGAAAATCTCCTGGAAGCGAATCGTTCTCGATGCCAACTTCCGCTCTGAGGGCGTCGGTGTGGCCGACGTCAATAAGGACGGCAAGCCCGACGTCATCGTTGGCGACTGCTGGTACGAAGCCCCCAAGGACCCAGCCGGCGAATGGAAACGCCATATCCTCCGGATCGATCGCAAGTGGGACCTCGGCGTTTACACCGATTCATTCTGCTGCTTCGCCGACGACTTCAACGGCGACGGTTACCCCGATGCCATCGTCATCCCGTTCCCGGGCAGGCCTTGCTACTGGTATGAAAACCCCGGCGAGAAGGGGGGACTGTGGAAACAGCATTTCCTGACCAATAGCGCCTGTAACGAGACGCCGATCTTTGTCGATCTCTTCAAGACGGGCAAGAAACTTCTCGTCATGGGCTGGAACCCACTCATCGACGACAATGATCCCAAAAAGGGGAGCTTCAACAACCGCGGCGAAATGTGCTATTTCGTCCCCGGCAAGGATCCAACCCAACCTTGGACGCGCGTCTCCATAAGTGGCCCCAGCACGAAAGGTAAGGAGGTGCCCGGCACCCAGATGTTCTCGCACGGCCTCGGCCACGGCGATGTCAATGGAGACGGCCGCGTCGATATCATCGTTCCTCAAGGTTGGTGGGAGCAGCCGGCCAAGCTCGACGGTATGCCCTGGAAGTTCCACCCCGCTAACATTACGGGCGCTTGTGCCGACATGTACGTCTACGACATGACCGGCAGCGGCAAGGCCGACATCATCAGCACCAGCGCCCACAATTATGGCTTCTGGTGGAGCGAGCAAAAGGATGCCAACAACTTCGTGCAGCGCACCCTATTCCTCGATCCGTTCGCCGTCGCCAAGTTGCCTCCTAGCCCGCTGTTCCCCATGACTCCCGAGCAAAGGGGCCTGTTGGATTCAATCAATCGGGTGCGAACTGATCATTTCAAGCGGTCGCCGTTTGCTGCCCATAGCGAACTGTGCCGCATGGCCCAGGATCATGCCGAACGGCTTGCTAAATCGGGCGACAAGGAAGCGAACATCGGGGGCAACTATAAAGGGACGGTGGTGACGGTCAATTCGAAGCGTTTCACCGGTTCGGCGCAAGTACCGAAGGGGAAGAAGGATCAACTCTCGCCGCTGCAACAGTTCGCATTGACGCTTCTGCCTGACAATGAGAAGGAGCGCGATCTCGTGCTGCCGGGATTCGAGCTCGGGGTTGGGGCCGCCAAGACCGAAAGCGGCGCCGTTCAGTACACGCTGATCCTGGGCGATCGCAAGCAATTCTCATTGCCGTCGCAGACTCATGCCTTGCACATGGTCGACGTCGACGGCGATGGCCTGAAGGATTTCGTCACCGGTCGGCGCTGGTGGGCTCACGGGCCGCGCGGCGACGCCGGGCCGAACGATCCCGCCTATCTCTACTGGTTCCAGGCCAAACGCGGCAAGGACGGCATGATCTCGTTTACGCCGTACGTGATCGACGATAACTCCGGCATCGGCACCTCCTTCGCCATCGCCGACATGAACGGCGACGGCTTCCCCGACGTCATCGTCGCCAACAAGAAGGGCGTCCACGTGTTCTTGCAACAGCGCTAAATGGCCCCAAGCCCACAGGCGAGCGCAGCGAACCTGTGGGATAGTTTTTGAGACGCGACCCGCTACAATGACCCCGCGGATTTCTTGAGCTTGATGAGGAAAAAGAAATGTCCGATCATGCTGATCCCGTAAATGTCTTCACCGATGCAGAGTTGGCGGCATTCCAGGCCGAGGATTACGCCGCGGGCCGAGCCGTCGTGGCGTTGATGCTCGCCATCTTCAGCACCGGGGTTGTGCTTTACACGATCGTTGCGTATGCCGTGATGTCCTGATGTGTGCACGCCATGTCGAATCCGGGCTCCGAGATCGCCGTGCTGCCGATGATGCAGGGCACCTTGCACGTCTACGTGGCGTTCGATTGGGGCGATGAGATTCTCCTGGATCGCGTCCAACAGATTGCTTCGGCCTCTGCGCACGTGCTGCCGCGGCGTCGACGCACCCCGCAGTCGTTCACTTACCGTCCCGTTCCGCTGCTAGTGGCGTTGGCGGATGTCACGGTGGATCTCGGGGAACTCGGCACAGCCGAGGCCGCGGTGCGGGTGGCGATCTTCGATTTTGGTGCGGTGAGCGTCTCGCTTCACATTCCCTTCCGTGCAACTCCTGACGTCCTGTTGCGTTTCGCCGGCAGCCTGGCGGACACGGCGCCGTTAGTTCAGAAGGCGCGCGCAACGGTTCAGCCGCTTCATCAGCAGCTTCTGCCAGCCATTCAGGCTCCGTTATGGCAGGAGGATCTCAGTGAGGAGTATGTCGTCTTTCAGTTCGGTCCGGAGGTGTTGGCACACGCAGCCGATTCTGCCTGGTTGGCCGGGATGGTTCGTCTGGAAAACGGGCCGCTCAGTGCAGACGAGATTGAGGAGGCGCTGCGATTTCGGCTCAGTTACAGACCCGACGATCTCTTTGTGCCCGACTGGGCGGCGGCGGTCTTGGTGGATCAGGATTGCGATGACACCTTGCACGCGATTGGCGTCGCAAATCTGCAACTTCTGGAGTTTCGCCACATCGACAACCGCTTGGACGAAAGCCTCCTGGCCGCGTCCCGCCTTATCCAGCCTCTGAGCCGCAGCCTGCTCCCTTTCTTGCGCCTGCACGGACGGCCGTTGCGCGTGCTTGGTGAGCTCAAAGTCGAGGCGAACGGTTTGTTCGAACGCACGGGCAACGCGCTCAAGCTGGTAGGCGATCCCTACCTGGCACGCGTCTATCGGCTCGTCGCCAAGCGATTTCACATGGAGACGTGGATCGAGAGTATTCAGCGCAAGCTGGAAGTCGCTGAAGGGGTCTATCAGGTCGTTTCCGACCAGGCCGGCAGTTTTCGCATGGAGCTTCTGGAGGTGCTTGTCGTTCTGCTCATCTTGATCGACATCATCCTGGCTTTTGTGCATCGCTAGGCCGTGGCGAGTGGGCTTCTTGGCGCCCCAACCCGTTGGGCTATGCTTCTGGGTTTGCCCAGACTCCCTGGCCGCGCCGGACGATTACCGGTGATCCGTCGGCGACAAACACCGAACTTGGCTCGCGCAGGTACGGCACGAACGCTTTGCCGTAAATCGCTTCCACGTCGCAATCGTAGCAGGCGAGCGAGGCTGGGGTGGCGTGCCATGGCGGATGTTCTACCTGGTATTCCATCGTCGATCCGTCCGGCTGTTGGGTGTACGCCCAGTAATGTTCCGCGATGAACTCTTCGTGCGTGCCGACAACGAGGGGCTTCGCGTCTCCATGCACCCGGAGCGATAACCCGTTCCAGCGTCCCCCGTGCCACCATTCATACTGGACCAGCCCAGACTTTACGCTTTGGCGCATCGGCATGGTCACGTATTTCTCGTTGAAGAACCAGCGTGCCACGAAGGAGACCAGCCGCTTCGGCGCGATCTCCCGCAAGAAAACCACGCCTCGGCGCAGGCCGTCCGGACCTTGCCTCACCACGTAGAAACGCAGATTCACTTCTTCGAACTGACGATGAAACGGCAACGCGATTCCTAGCACCTTGGCGTTGATGAACTGGAATCCGACGACGGTAACGAAGGTGCGTCCCTGCCAAGAATCCAGCGTGGTGCCTGCGGGGACGTACGGCAGAAGCACCTCCGGATCGACGACGAAATTGAGCATCGCAAGATTATGCCAGCCGGCGGTCAGAAACACGCCGGTCCGAGGTTGGGTGGCGGTCGCGGTCAGCATGGGGTGACCCTTGCGGTGCAGGAATAGATGGTCGAGTCATAGCAAGAAATGAACCGCTATCCCAGCGAAACCGCAACAAACAAATTCACGTGGCGCATTGCGCGCGCGAACGGCGCAAGCGGGGTGTTCGGGAAGTAAACTACCACGCGTTCTCACGCCCCGACCGCCGGCTGTAGGGCCCGGCCATGCGTGTCGTAAAAGGCTTCGTGCAGAAGGAACACCTCGGCAACCTCGAGGCCGAGCGTGTGGAGCTGCCGCCGTAGCTGCTCGAAGGCGTGGGGCCCGAGTCGCCGTGCGACCAGCGCGCGGAGGTGTTCAGAGCACAATTCCATTTCGACCGGCCGCCGTGAATGTAAGGGGAAAGTGACGTAGCGCACCGCTCCCAGGTGATGGCACACCGCACAGCGCCGCCGATCGGTTTTTACGATAAGCGGATCGCCTTCGCCCAGCGCCAGCCCTTCCAGGCAGTTCGGGCAATACGTTTTCCCCGCGATCCGATCCCACCAGCGCGATTCGTCCGCGCAGCGGCAGCACGGAATCTTGGGAAAGATGCTGTCAGCAGAAGCCAAGTGGATGCTATCCATCAAGCGGCACCATGAGAGCCAAGGGTCCTGTTACGGTTTTCCCAGAGCCTGTCGGTCAGCAGAAAGCGGCCGTCCATGGTGTATAGAGCAAACGTGGCAAAGCTCGGGAGACAAGACATACATCGACGAAGGCCGGCGTACTTCTCCGCGTGGCCGCCGGAAAGACCGCACGCCGCGCCTGTTCGGGCGTCCCACATTCCAAATTATTAATCCGATCCAATCGCTTTCCCCCGTTTGACTGACGCGAAAATTCGTTACAATCGATAGCATCGGGAGGACGAGTCACCTTCGAAACGGGAGCCAAAACCATGCGCCAGGCCGTCGTCATTGAAGCCGTTCGCACTCCCATCGCCCGCGCCCATGCCGAGAAGGGATTCTTCCGCGACGTTCGTGCCGATGATATGTCTGCGGACGTGATGCGGGCACTTCTGGACCGCGTGCCTTTCCCCGCCAACCAGATCGAAGACATCCAGTGGGGCTGCGTCAAGCAGGAACGCGAGCAGGGCTACAACGTCGCCCGCATGGCCGCCCTCATCGCAGGCTTCCCCGTCGAGGTGCCGGCGACCACCGTCAATCGACTCTGCGGCTCCAGTTTGCAAGCGCTGAATCAGTCGGCCCAGGCAATCATGGCCGGCGCGGTCGATGTGCAGATCGCCGGCGGCGTCGAGCATATGCACCACATCCCGATGGAGGCCGGCTTTGACCCGAGTCTGCGCTACCAATTCCAGCACAGCATCGCCACCCAGTATATGGGGCTGACCGCCGAGAATCTGGCCCGCAAGTACCGCATCGGCCGGCGCGAGCAGGACGAGTTTGCCTGCCGCAGCCATCAGAAGGCCGCGCAAGCGGCCGATGCCGGTGCGTTCCAGAGTGAGATCATCCCGACGTGGGGCCGGGACGAGGAGGGACGGCGCGTACGGATCACCAAGGATCAATGCATCCGCCGCGATACGAGCGTCGAAGCGCTGGGTGCGCTCAAGCCCGCGTTTGCACCGGACGGCGGCACCGTGACGGCAGGCAATTCGAGCCCCTTGAACGCCGGCGCCGCCGCCTTGCTGGTCATGTCCGACGAGCGCGCCCGCGAGCTCGGCCTGAAGCCGAAAGTGAAGATCCGGGCCATGGCCGTCGCCGGAGTCGATCCCTCCGTCATGGGAATCGGGCCCGTCCCTGCCGTCCACAAGGCCCTCGAACGGGCCGGGCTCAAGCTTGCCGACATCGACCTGATCGAGATCACCGAGGCGTTCGCCGTGCAAACGCTCTCCGTGATCAAGCTGCTCGGCGCCGATCTAGAGAAAGTCAACGTGC
>SXGT01349318.1_pt1 | contig 40579 bp, 31 predicted proteins | sample 3176221 | NCBI WGS metagenome assembly SXGT01 (sample SAMN11356862, study PRJNA531348) | freshwater metagenome | isolation source: freshwater sample F1-120 | place: China: Fuxian Lake, Yuxi | collected 2017-12-25
CAGGTCGCGGCGGATGGTGTCCCGCCCGGCCGGCGAATCGAAAAGCTCCCGGAAGCGGCCGTCGTCCTCCCTGCGGCCCGTGTGCAGCCCGAGGCCCGGATCGTCGGCGTTCCATGCCACACCATTGCGCAAGATCGATGGCGCCTGCTGCAGCGCGTGCGTGCGTACGGCACCACCGATCAGAAATCCACCATGGCAGTCACCACAACCAAGTCGCGCACTGGTAAAGAGCCGGAACCCCGCCCGCGCATCCGCCGACAGCGCGTCGCGACCATCACCGTACAGCCACGCGTCGAAGGGCGAGCTGCAGGACACGAGGGAGCGAACGAAGGCCGCCAGCGCGCGAACGATGCCGTCGGCATCCGGTTGCACGGCGCGCATGTCCGGATGCGCGCCATTCGAAGCTCGCCGCGCACGGGCGGCGACGGCTGCAAACGCTGTGCGATAGCGTGGATGTTCGGTGAGCCGGGCGACCAGCGTCGCCGGCAGCGGCTCCACCAGTCCCATCTCGAGGGGTGCAACGCCGAACAACGGAATTCGATGCTGTTCTTCCAGGCGCCACAGAAGCGGGTCTGACCAGCCCAGGCTCGCCATCCACGCAGTGTTGGCGAGGCCTGGCGTGTTGCGCGTGTGCGCCGCACCGGTCGCACCGCGCGCCACCCTGCGGCCGTCCGTGAAGGCGAGCGCCTGCTGGTGGCAATCGGCACAGGCAAGGCTGCCGTCGATCGAGAGCGCGCGATCGTGGAACAGCAGCCGCCCGAGATGCACCAGCGCCGGGTCGTCAGCAGGCCAGGCGGAGCGCGGGAACGGGGTGTTTCGCGAACCTGCGGATGGCGCGCCACCTGCCGCCGGCGCAGCCGCAGCGATCTGCGGGGCTGCAGGGCCGAACAGCACTGCGTTCAGGCAGGCCAGCAGGAGCAGAGCGAGGACCGAGGGCGGCAGCAAGCTCACGCGGCGACACCGCACGGGAGGTTGCACGGCGACGCGCCTTCGCGGGCGGCGATTCAGCCGCCGGTCAGGCCCGCCAGTCAGGCGCTTCGCCACCGATGTAACGCGCCAGTGCGGCACGTTCGGCGACCCAGGCCCGGAAGGCCTGCACGGCGTCCCCGGTGTCGTTCGCATGCGCGGTCGACCAGGCTTGCATCGCCGCAAGCAGCATTGCAGCGAGATCGTCGTCCAGTGCCACGAGTTGCAGGTAGGCAGCCTTCGCCTCGTCCAGCCTGCCAAGCGCGAGGTAGGCCTCCGCGCGATACTCGATCGCCTCGCCGAACCCGGGCTTCATCGCGATCGCGGCATCGTAGGCCTGCACGGCAGCGGGGAACTCGCCAACACGACGCAGCGCGTAACCCATCTCGTTCAGCGACTTGTGGGCCTTGGGATCCAGCTCGAACGACTGTCGAAACGCCGCGATCGCCTTGCCCCAGTTCTCCCGGGCCTGGCGCTGCGCCTCCGCTCGTGCGGCGTCGTCGCCCGCCTCGAGCGCCTCCTGTTCCATGCGCTGCGCCCTGCGCTTGAACCGCATGCCGTCGTTGTGTGCCGTGCGGGCCAGCTCACGGGGCGACGCCGACGCACCGACATCCCCACCCATGCCGCCGCCACCGCCGCCACTGCCGGCAGCAAGGGCAACACTGCCGCCCGGGAGGCCGCCGCACTGCGGCAGGTCGACCAAGGGCACGGCCAACGGGAGGGCCAGCAGGAAGGCCAGCGCACGTCCGGCAATTCGCATCGTCGTTCTCCTGCCGGCAACCCGGCCGTCCAAAGGGGCGGCAGCGAGTGTCACGCGCTTCGGGCGCCCGGCCAAGCCCCGCCGCGCTTCATCACGCCGCGGCGGATCGCCGCGGGACGGGAGCGTCGCCTGCCGCACAGCCTCAGTCAGCATCGCGCTGCGTACCCAGGTTGCGCTTGAACTGCTTCGCCTGCACGGAGCCCTTGATCCGCTTGCCCCAGTTCCGGCGCTCGGCCACCTGCTCGTGATGGGCCTTCAGCTCCCGCGCATGGAATTTCTGCTCGCGCATGAGCTTGCGGAAGTTCGCCAGCCGGCGTGGCTCGATCTCGCCACGACTCGCCGCCGCGACGATGGCGCAGCCAGGTTCCGCGTTGTGGCGGCAGTCGGCGAAGCGGCATTGCGTGGCGAGCGCGAGGACGTCGTCGAACTCCTCCTCGAGGCCCGCCTCGGCCTCCGGCATCGCGAGCTCACGGATGCCCGGCGTATCGATGATCGCCCCGCCTCCCGGCAGCCGCACCAACTGCCGCGAGGTGGTGGTGTGGCGGCCACGGGAATCCGTGTCGCGCACAGCCTGGGTCACCTGCACGGTGGCTCCCTGGAAGGCGTTGACGAGGGTCGACTTGCCCACGCCCGAGGTGCCGAGCAGCGCAACAGTGCGACCTGCAGCGAGATGCCGCGCCAGCAGGGGATCGTGCGCCGCCGAACGCGCATCGATGGCGGTGGCGGAATGCGCCGGCGGCAAGCTCGCGAGCAACGCGGCGGGGTCCGGGTGCAGGTCCGCCTTCGTCAGCACGAGCACGGCCTCGATGCCCGTCTGCAGCACCACGCCAAGGTACCGCTCGAGCCGGGCGAGGCTGAAGGTCTCGTCGCAGGCAAGCACCACGAACACGGCATCGAGGTTCGCCGCCAGCCACTGTTCGGCCACGGCGGAACCGGCGGCCATGCGCACGATGCCGTTCTCGCGCGCCAGCACGCGCGCCAGGTAGAACTGCTCCCGCTCGCGGCGCGTGAGTATCCAGTCACCCACGGTCAGGGTTTCGGACCAGCGTTCGGCATGGGGATAGGCCACCGCCTGCACGCCCACACCGTCGTCTGCACGGATCCGGGTGCGTTGCACCTCGGTGATGCGCATCGGCACCAGCGTGCCTGCATCGGCAGCGGTGAGTTGCTGCTCGAAGAATTGCTTCCAGCCAAGCGGCTCGAGTGCCGCTCGATCGATCGTCGGGCGTTCCGTCATCGGAGAATTGCTCCAGCCTTACAAGAGAACGAGTGGTTCCTGGCTGGCAGCAGACGCGCGCGTCAGGCCAGCCCTCGGCAAGGGACTGCGACAGTCATGGGCGGTCCTCCTCGTGCTGGTTCAACTGGGGACGGATGGAGCCGGATGGGAGCGTCGACGCAGTGGCTGCGCGCACATCCGGAGTGCAAAGGCTACGCGCGCGGACACGGATGTGTCGATCCTTTCGTGGCCGCGCGGTGACACCGCTAGCGCACACGCAGCGCCTGGACCAGCGGGCGCGGCGCAGGCTACTCACCCCCGCCACGCCAAGGCCCCCGCCACGCCAAGGCCCCTGCCACGCCAAGGCCCTGGGGCTTCTGCCACAACAGGATGTAGCGCCAGAGCAGCAGCCGCCGGAAGGAGGCACCTGGCAGGCATTCCGATGCAATGCGGCGAACCGAACCGTAGTCGTCCGGGCTGTTCCAGACTTTCGGCGCCGCATGCTCCCAGTAGGTGTGGCGCAACTTCAGCAGGCGCGTGCCGATCGCCGCCGCGATCTCCCAGGGCAGGTCCTGGGGCAGGCGGCTCGAGGCGAGCCCGACTACCCCGAGCACACCCCCGGGCCGCAGCAGCGCGGCCATGCGCTGCAGCCCCGCGCGCGTGCCGAGGTGGTGCAGCGTGGCCACAGACACGACGGCATCGAACACCTGCCCGTCGAACGCATCAACCAGCACGTCGGCGCAGCGATACTCGACATTCGCCTGGGCGGTGGTTGCCCGCGCAAGTTCGATGCTCGGCCGGTCGAGGTCGACGCCGAGCACATGCGCGGCGCGCGCTGCCACCTCGCGAGTGAGCATGCCCTCGCCGCAACCAACGTCGAGCACGCGACCTCCCGCCGGCACTGCAGCCAGCAGCAGGCGGTGGTAGTGGATGTTGTGGTTCCAGCGCTCGGTGCTCAACGCAGACTCCGGTCGCTGCGGTACACGCAAGCCGGGTAGCGGCGTGCGCGGATGCAGGGAAACGCGCAGGATGAACGGCACGAGCGCGCGAGGCGAGATCGTAACAATGCAGCTACCTCCATCCGAAGTGACTTCCAGCAGCACGCCGTCATGCTCGCCACCCACAGTGGAAACTGCACGCCTGCACCTCGAACCGCTCACACTCGCTCACGGCGACGGCATGTTCGCGTTATGGCGCGAACCCGAGGTGTGCCGCCATGCGGGGCCTGCCACCGACGTTCGCGGCGACGCGATCACGCTGCCCGCGCGCTCACGTGCCGACAGCGATGCGATCATCGAATTCTTCATCGCGCACGCGCATGCGGGCCTGGGGTTCCGCTGGGCAATGATGCAGCGACGCGACGGTGCGTTCATCGGCGCGCTCGGCTTCAACAGCCTCGGGCGGCCGCCGGCACCGGGCTGCCCCGAGATCGCATTCCACCTGCATCCGCTGCACTGGCGCCGGGGCTACATGCGCGAGGCCTGCGAAGCGGCGCTGGCGTGGGCGCAAGCAGCACTCGCGTGCACGCACATCGAAGCGTGGGCGGACGACGCGAACAGCGCCTCGGTGCGATTGCTCGCGCGCCTTGGTTTCACCGCCTCGCCGACGCTGCGCGACGGTGCTCGGCAGCACGTCCTGACGATGGCTCACCCGGCGCCGTGAGGCCAGCCAACCGTCGCCAACGGCGCGCTGCTCAGACCCGCTTGCGAAAGGTGATCGGCACCGCGTTGTAGCCGCGCAGCAGCATGTTCGGCGACACGGTGAGCTCCGCTCCCTCGGCGATGCGGATGTCGTCCATGCGCGCCAGCACCGCCTCGAAGGTCAACGCCAGCTCGCGCCGGCTGAGCATGTTGCCCACGCACATGTGGATGCCGCGACCGAAGGCGATATGCAAGCGCGCGTTTGCGCGCTCGACATCGAAGGCGTCTGGATTCTCGAACCGTGCCGGGTCCCGGTTCGCGGCCGCGTAACGCAGCATCACCATCGAGCCGGCCTTGAACTCGTGCTCGCCGAGCGTGCAGTCGCGCAGCACCACTCGCCACATCGCGGCCGTCGGCGTGTCCAGGCGCAGCACCTCCTCGACCATGTTCGTCACGAGCTTCGGGTTTGCACGCGCCTTGGCCTGCTGCTCGGGATTGCGCGCGAGGTGCACGATGCCGCCGGCGAGCGCATGGGTGGTCGTCTCGTTGCCGGCCACCATCAACTGCTGCACCACCGACAGGATCTCCGCGTCATCGAGCGGCGTCTCGCCATCGAGGCGTGCGTTCACCACATGCGACAGCAGGTCGTCCGTGGGCGATGCCCGGCGCACGTCGATCTTCGCCTTCACCGCGCGCTGGAACTCCACGATCTCGCGCGCGCACTCGAGCTCGCGCTCGCGCGTGCTCATGCGCCCGAGCTGGTCGGCGAAGGCATCCGACCAGCGCTTGACGTTGCCGCGCTCCTCCGCCGAGAAGCCGAGCTGCTCGCAGATCACCTGCACGGGCAGCGGCACCGCGTAGTCGGCGACGAAGTCGCAGCTGCCGCTGTCGATGAACGCGTCGATCAGCTGGTTCACCTTGCGCTGGATGCCTGCTTCCAGCGCATCGACGCGCGGTTTCGCGAAGGCGAGGTTCACCAACCTGCGGTAGCGGGTGTGCACCGGCGGGTCGGCCGTGAGCATGGTGTTCACCTGCGGCCAGCCCTGGCTCGCAATCGCTTCCAGCTCCGGGTCGCCACCTGCACGCGCGGCGCCCATGGCGGCGGCGAAGTTGTTCGAGAAGTCCTCAGGCCGGCCAAGCGCATCCACGCACAGGTCGTAGCTCATGACCACGCGGATGCCCGCGCCGGGCACCTCGTACACCGCCGCGTTCGCCAGCGCCCACTGGTAGAACGGAAAGGGGTTCTGCACGACCTCGGGATCGAACAGGCTCGGCGGATTCGTGGCGGCACTCATCGGCAGCGCTCCGGGGGTGGACGGGGCGCGAAGCATGCCACGACCGCGTTCGTGCCGCGCCGGCGCAGCCCAGCGCAAGGGCGGCCCGTCGGTCAGTAGCAGACCAGTGCCGTGGCGTGCACGAATTCGTCGCGCTCGGCTTCCTCGAGCAGGAAGTGCGCGACATCGGCGCGCGCGATGGTGCCAGCGCGGAAGTGCTGCATCAGCCCGAGCCGCGTCAGGATGCGGTAGCGCGCCAGCATCGGGCCGTTGGTCATCAGGCCGGGACGGCAGATCGTCCAGCGCGCAGTCGAGGCCATCACCAGCGCCTCGCTGCGATCCTTGTCGGCATAGATGGACCGCAGGAAGAGCGGGTACAGCAGCTGGTCGTAGATGAGGCCGCCGCGGCCACGGCTGTCCCCCGCACCGAGGCCCGTGACGTAGAGCAGCCGCTGCACACCGGCCCCGGCCATCGCATCCAGGATTACGGCGATCGCCTCGCTGAACAGCTGCACCGGGCGCCGCGTCACCGGTGTGCCGATGCACACGATCACCGCGTCCTGCCCGTGCATTGCCTGCACGACTGCAGACGCATCCCGCGCATCGCCTTCAACGAGCGTCAGCCTGGGCGCTGCGGGCGCCGAACTCACGCGCCGTGCGAGCAACGTGACCAGGTGGCCGCGTCGGCTGCCCTGCAGCACGACCTCCCGCCCGCAGCCGCGCGTGCCGCCAATCACCAGCAGATTCACGGGCCGGCGACCCATCGCCGACGGCCGGGCGCTGGCACGCGCGCAGGACCACGCATCAGAGGATGATCGGCTCGCCGGTCAGGCGCTCGAAGGCGTCGCGGTAGCGCTGCAGGGTTGCGTCGATGACATCCGCTGGCAGCGTTGGGCCCGGCGGGCTCTTGTTCCAGCGGCCGGCAGCAACGAGCGTCTCGAGGTAGTTGCGCACGACCTGCTGGTCGAAGCTCTCCGGCTCTCGGCCCGGCTGCCAGCGGTCCGCCGGCCAGAAGCGCGAGCTGTCCGGCGTGAAGATCTCGTCGATCAGGATCGGCTCGACCGCCAGCCCCGCAGGGCCAGGCCTGCGCGCGGCCGGATCGAGCGGGATGCCGAACTCGAACTTGGTGTCCGCCAGGAGAATCCCGCGCGAAGCCGCGTAGTCCGCCGCCCGCGCATACAACGCCAGCGTCGCGTCGCGCAGCCAGGCCATCAGCGGCGCGCCCACGCGCGCCACGGCCTGCTCGAAGCTGATGTTCTCGTCGTGACCGGATGCGGCCTTCGTCGAGGGCGTGAACAGTGGGGCCGGCAGCTTGTCGCCGTTGCTCAGGCCTGCCGGCAGCGGAATACCGGACACCGTGCCCCGCTGCTCGTACTCCTTCAGGCCGCTGCCCGCGAGATACCCGCGCGCGATGCACTCGATCGGCACCACTTCGGTCTTGCGGCACAGCATCATCCGCCGGTCGATGCCCGCATGCAGCGCCTGCGGCAGGCCCGGCACGTCCTGCGCACGCGTCGACAGCAGGTGATGCCTGATGCCGCCATCCGCTTCTCCAGACGTGGCGGCAGACGTCGCGCCGGACGACAGGCGATCGAACCAGAAGCGCGAGAGCTGCGTCAGCACCACGCCCTTGCCGGGCAGCCCGTTCGCCATCACCACATCGAAGGCGCTGATGCGATCCGTGGCGACGACCAGCAAGCCCGGCGAGCCGTCCGCGAGCGTGATGTCGTAGATGTCCCGCACCTTGCCGGAACGGCGCCCCGACAGCGGGAGGTTCGTGCCCAGCACGCACTGTGTCGCATCACCACTCATCGCCGTCACTTCTCCCCTTGGCCATGCGTGGCCGAAAGCACTGTAACTGCCTCAGCTCGCGGTCATGCCGCCATCGGCCATGTACACGCCGCCGGTGAGGAACGCCGAGTCGTCGCTGGACAGGAACAGCATGAGCCGCGCGATGTCCTCGGGCTCGCCATAGCGGCCGAGCGGGATGCGCTGCTTGAGCGACTGGTGCACCACCTCGCCATTGCCCGGCGCCATGCCTTCCTCCAGCGAGCGCATCATCCGCGTCTCGACCGGCGAAGGATTGACGGTGTTGACGCGGATCTTCACCGGCGCGCCTTCCAGCGCCGCCGAGCGCATCAGCCCGATCACGGCATGCTTGCTGGTGACGTAGGGCGCGAGGCCCGCCGAGCCGCCGACGCCAGCGACGGACGACGTGATCACCACGCTGCCGCCACCGCGCTTCGCGATCTCCGGCATCACGTACTTCAGGCCCAGCCACACACCGCGCACGTTCACTGCCATCACGCGGTCGAACATCTCGACCTCGGTGTCGCTGATCGGCGCGACCTTGCCCTCGATGCCTGCGTTGGCCAGGAACACGTCGATGCCACCGAAGCGCTCGACAGCCGCCTGCACCATGGCCTGGTTCGATTCCGGGCTCGTCACGTCGGCCACGCAGGTGGCCACGCGATTGCTGCCGATCTCCGCTGCCGCCGCCTTCAGCGCCGCCTCGTCACGATCCACGAGCAGCACATCGGCACCTTCTGCGACGAACATCCGTGCAGCCGCCTTGCCGATGCCACCGGCACCGCCCGTGATCACCGCCACCTTGCCTTCGAGCCTGCCCATGCCAGGTCTCCCCGCCTATGCCTATTGAGTCGATGCGAATCGAATCGATGCGTGTTGAATTGCCGTTCCGGTCGCCGCCGCCTTCAGGCCATCAGCCTGCGAGCGCCTGCGCGAAATCGTCCACGAGATCCTCGACATCCTCGATGCCGACCGAGATGCGCACCAGCGACTCCGCGATGCCCATGCTGGCGCGGCGCTCGGCGCCCATCTCGAAATAGATCGTGTGCGCCACGGGAATCGCCAGCGTGCGGTTGTCGCCGAGGTTGCTCGACAGCACCACCACGCGCAGGCGGTTCATGAACGCGAACACGTCGATGTCAGCGCGCAGCTCGAAGCTGAACAGCGCGCCGGGATGACGGAACAGCCGCGCTGCGAGCGCATGCTGCGGATGCGATGCGAGCCCCGGGTAGTACACCCGTGCGACTTCCGGCCGCGCCTCGAGCCAGCTGGCCAGCACCTGTGCGTTCGCACACTGCCGCGCCATGCGCAGCGCGAGCGTCTCTGCGCCGGTCGCGATGTGATGGGCTGCTTCGGGTCCCAGCGACGCGCCGAAGTCGCGCAGGCCCTTCTTCTTCACCTGCTGCAGACCCCACAGGCGCGCATCACCCTTGCGGTAGGTGTCGTAGATGTTGGTGAACGCAGTCCAGTCGAACAGGCCCGTCTCGGTCACGGCGCCGCCGAGGGCGTGGCCATGGCCGCTGATGTACTTCGTCAGCGAATTGACGATGAGCGACGCGCCGACAGTGCGCGGCTGGAACAGCCAGGGCGAGGTCATGGTGTTGTCCACCACGTACACCAGCCCGCGCTCGCGGCACAGCGCACCGATGCGCGCGAGGTCGGACACCTGGGTGCGCGGGTTCGCGATCGTCTCCACGAACACGAGCTTCGTCTCCGGCCGGAGCGCCGCCTCGACGTGGGCGACGTCCGTGGCATCGACGAAGCTCACGCCAAGGCCCTGGGTCGCGAAGGTGTTGAACAGGCTGTTGGTGTTGCCGAACAGGAACGACGACGACACGAAATGGTCGCCCGCACGCAGCAGCGCGAACAGCAGCGTGCCGATGCCGGCCATGCCGGTGCCGAAGCAGGCCGTGCCGACCCCGTTCTCCATCAACGTGAGCTTCGACTGCAGCGCCTCGACCGTCGGATTCATCTGCCGGCCGTAGGAATAGCCCTGCAAGCGGCCCTGGAACACGCCGGCGAGATCGTGAACGTCGTCGTAGCCGAAGGCGACCGAGGTGTGGATCGGCTTGTGTAGCGAGCCGTGCTCCACGCCGAAGACGCGATCCGCATGCAGCATGCGCGTGGTGAAGCCACGGCCGCGCGTATTCTCGACGACGCCTGGCGCGGGCGCGGCGACAGCGGCGGAGGGGGGGTTCGAGGGATGGTCGTTCGACACGGCGACTGCGCCTGGTTCGGGTTGGCAGGAAGGCCGCGGACCATAAAGGGCGCAACCCCGCGGGACAACCCCGTGGGACGACCCCGTGGGACAACCCCGTGGGACGACCTCGCCGGCAATCCCGTCGGCAGCCCAGACCCAGCCCACCTGACCGCCGGGCCGGCGGATGGGCGGGCCGGCGGATAGGCGGGCCGGCGGATAGGCGGGCCGGCGGATAGGCGGGCCGGCGGATAGGCGGGCCGGCGGATAGGCGGGCCGGCGGATAGGCGCTGGCCTACTGCCGCGCCTCGTTGCGCGCGGCCAGGTTCGGCAGGCCGCTCACCAGTGCCTCGAAGCCACCGTTATCCAGCAGCGCCAGCATGCGCCGTGCATCGACCGGCTTCGCGAACAGGTAGCCCTGGGCGCGCAGGATGCCGATGCGGCGCAGGTTCAGCAGTTGCGCCCGGCTCTCGACGCCCTCGGCCACGACCTCGAGCCGCAGCCCGCGGCCGAGCCCCGCGATCGCCGTGACCATGCCGGCCTCCTCGTCCAGCCGCACGCCCTGCACGAAGCTGCCGTCGATCTTCAGCGTGTCCAGCGGCAATCGCTGCAGGTAGGAAAGCGATGACAGGCCGGTGCCGAAATCGTCGATGGTGACCGCCACGCCACGGGCGCGAAGGTCCTCGAGCTTCGGCGCCAGCGTGTCGATGTCCCGGGCGAGCAGCGCCTCCGTGAGTTCCACCTCGACGGCCCGCGGATCCAGGCCGCACTCGGTGAGGAGTTCGAGGAACTGCTCGACGAAGCGCGGCTGGCCGAGGGAATGCGCGGACAGGTTCACCGCCACCCGCAGGCTGGAATGGCCACCGTTGCGCCAGCCCGCGACGATCCTGAACGCGGTGCGCTGCAGCCACTGGTCGAGTCGGGCAGAGAGGTTCGCTTCCTCCGCCAGCGGCAGGAATTCTGCCGGCAGCAGCAGGCCGCGGCGCGGATGCCGCCAGCGCAGTAACGCCTCGACCGCATCGATGCGGCCGTCCGCCAGCTGCACGCAGGGCTGGAAGAACACCTCGAACTCCTCGCCCTCGATCGCTTCGCGCAATTCCTGCTCGAGCGACTGCCGGGTGGAGAAGCGCCGCGTCATCTCCTCCGAGAAGAACTGGTAGCCGCCCTGGCGCTGGGTCTTGATCTGGTACATCGCGATGTCGGCGTTCTCGATCAGCGTCTGCGCCGCCTCGCCCGCCTCCGGGAACACCGCGATGCCGATGGACGCGCCGATGTACAGCTCGTGGCCGTCGATGAGGAAGGGCGCATTCAGCTCATCCAGGATCTTGCGCGCGATGACCTCGACGTCCTCGTCGCTGCGGATCCCGGGTAGCAGCAGCGTGAACTCGTCACCGCCGAATCGAGACAGCGTGTCGCCCTTGCGCAGGCAGTTGCTGAGCCGCGTGGCCACGGCCTTCAGCAGCCGGTCACCCATCGCATGGCCAAGCGTATCGTTGACGATCTTGAAGCGGTCGAGGTCGAGGAACATCACCGCGAGCCGCGACTGGTTGCGCGTGGCCTGGGCGATGCCGAGGCTCAGGCGATCCTTGAACAGCGCACGGTTGGGCAGCTGCGTGAGCAGGTCGTGATAGGCGTGGAAGCGCATGATCTCGCGCACACGCCGCTGGTCCGAGACATCTCGCGCCACGCCGAGCGTGCCGAGGAACTGGTCGGTCACCCGCCGATCGTCGATGTAGATGCCACTGGCGCTGATCTCGACATGCACCACGGCACCTTCGCGCTGGCCGTTGGCACCCGTGCGCACGGCGCGCAGCCGCAGCGGCGCATGGCGGGTGGCGCGCGCGCCCGTACGGCGTTCGGCCACCACGAACTGCGCCGCGGCACGATCCGGTTCCACCACCAGGTCGCGCATCTGGCGGCCGATGAGCGCGCCGCGCTCCAGCCCGATCGTTGCCGTGAAGCGATCGTTCACGAAGCTCAGGCGGCCATCGCGGTCGAGCAGGTACACGAGGTCGGGCGAGCTGTGCAGCAGAAAGCGTGCGACGGCGTCTGACTGCTCGAGCCGCGCGTGCAGCGCCTGCCGCATGTGCTCGGTGTGATGCTGTTCGACGGCACGAGCGACGGAGGACACGAGTTCGTCGGTGCCGGGGCCCTTTTGCACGAAGTCGAAGGCGCCGAGGCGCAGCGCCTTGCGCGCGGCGTCGAAGGTGGCCTCACCCGACACCACCACGGCCTTCGCGGCGATGCCCTCCGCGCGCAGGAAACGCAGCACGTCGAAGCCGCCGACTTCGGGCATCTGGAGATCCAGCACCAGCACGTGGTGCTTGCGGCTCGCCAGTTTGCGCACGGCATCGGCCCCGCCGACTGCCTGTTCCACCAGGTAGCCCTGCTCGATGAACACCGCGGCGTAGACCTGGCGCAGCCGGTCATCGTCTTCCACGATCAGCAGGCGAACGCGCTCCTCGCCCGCCGGCTTGTCAGCCGCCTTGGACGGGATGGTCAGCCAGGGGCCGGGAACGGGCCGCTCGGACATCACGCGCTCGGGTTGGAAATGCAGGTTGCCACGCTATCTGCCCGACCGGCGCTTGTCAGCCGCGGCAGCGCGGGAAAGCGCAGGAAATTGTGAGCGCGAGCGAGGATCGCACTGTCAATCGACGCATCCGGGCCTCCGCGCGTGCCTGGCTCAGCCTTCGCCTCGCATGCCACCGGGCAGGTCGGCGCGTGCGCTGCCGAAGAAGTCGTACACCCGCGACAGCGCAGACAGCGCGAGCGAGTGCTGCAGGTCGCCGGTTCGCACGGCATGCCCAACTTCGCCCTCGGTCATCAGCCGCACCTCCACGTCTTCCCCGGGGCCCGGCTCGGGCTCGGCCACCCGCTGCACGCCATCTGCCAGCCAGTGATGGCACAGGTGGTCGTGGATTGCCGGGTTCGGCTGCACGGCGCCGAGGTAGTGCCACGTACCGGCACCGAAACCGGTCTCCTCCAGCAGTTCCCGCGCGGCGGCCGTGCCGTGGTCCTCGCCCGGATCGACCATGCCGCCAGGTGTCTCCAGCGTGATGCTGCCGCTGCCGAATCGATACTGGCGCACCATGACGAGCAGGCCCTCGGCCGTGCGCGCGACCACATTCACCCAGTCGCCGGACGGCAGCACGACCCGCTTGAAGGTGTTGCCCGAACGCGGGTGCACGAACCAGTCGAAGCGCGCCTGGAACAGGATCAGGTCTGCGACGGTCTCGCTGCGCACGCGCTGCCAGTCGCGGGCCGGCTCGGCAGTGGGTTCGTCACGGGACATCGGGGGCTCCTGCGCTATCGGACTGGGGCAATCAGGCTGGTGCAATTCGGGTGGAGCGCCGAGCGCGCAACGGCACAAGGTTTCACCGACTCGAGTCCCGCGCCGGCGGCAACACCACTGGACCGAGACTCTGCCAGACGCCCCCATGTGGCACACGCCCCTCGGGCCGCGCATCCATGTCGCACACACCGTCCGGGAACGCGGCACGCAGCCGTTGCACCTGAGCAGGCGTGAGCGCCACACCGGCGTTGTTGGCGAAGTCGGCCTCGCCGAGTGACCGGCGTGCACAGGCGACGACGTCGTTCGCGAGTGCGGCACCCGCCACGAGGCGCGGCGCGGCGAAGCGCGGGAACTGCGAGCTGCAGGCATTGCCATCGGCAGTCGGCACGGCCACCACGCGTGTGCCGCCACCTTGCAGGTTCTCGCTACCGGGATCCGGGAGGACGCAGGCATCGCGAAGCGAGGTGGGCCGCGCCGCCAGCACTCGCGCACGCCGTGCGGCGCGATCCTCGGTTGCGACCGACGCGGCGAGCCCCACCCCAGCTGAGCGCGGCTGCGCGGCGAGGTTGGTCAGCCACTCGTCCATCGCCGCAACCGCTTCCCGCAGCAGCGGCCGCTCGAGGCTGAACAGCGGGCAGCCCACGCAGGAACCATCCTCCTGCAGCGCCACGAGGTTCGAGCTGTCGCCGTTCGCGCGGCGCATGCGCTCGCGCAATGACGCGCTGTGGAACGCGAGGTGCGTGTCGCCGCCAGCGATACGATCGGCCCAGGCGCGATAGTCGATGACCGGCGTGGTGGCCAGGCCCTGGCCGCCGTCGAGGATGCGGCCCGTGGCGTAGGCAGCACGCGTGGCCTCGATGTCATGGACCGTGCGTGCGGCAACGAACTCGCCGTTGCGATCGAGCCCGCCGACATGTTCGTTGAGGTGCACGAAGCGCTCGCCGTCGATCTGCCCGGCACGCCACGCCGCGAGGCCGTAGCGCACGCCGCGATTGTCGAGCGGCCAGCGCGCATGGCCGGTCACCGGATCGCGGCCGTAGACGTTCACCGTGTGGTCGAACACCGTTGCGCGGGCACCCTGCGGCCGCAGCTGGGGATGCCAGCGCAGCCGTTCCGACACCACCGCATCGAACTCTGCGCTGATGCGATCGCTGCGCGGCGTGGCGTCGATGCGCCCTGCGCCCTCGGCACCAACGCGCAGGTTGGCGAGGCTTGCGAAACCGCTCACCGCGAGCTGTTCGGCCTCGGTCCAGGCATGGCCACTCGCCGCAGCGCCATCGAAGTAGTGCTGCAGCAGGCGCGCATCGAACAGCGTCACCAGCATCGCCTGACCGACCTCCGGGAACACGCATCCCACCACGATGCCGTCGAGCAGGCCGGGATAGTTGTCCGCGATCTGCAGCCCCTGGTAGGAGCCACCGGAACAGCCGAATCCGAGGGTGAACAACGGCGGCCCCACCTGCTCGATGAAGGCCTCCTTCACCATCGCCATGACCTCTGCAGCGAGCAGGTCGTTGCAGTTGTTGCCGAAGACGTTCAGCGAGGCACTCGCAACCGCGTAGCCGGCGGCCAGCAGTTGCGCGTCGAGTACGCCCGCCGTGTTGGCACCCTGGCGATACCAGCCGCCCCGGCAGCCGCCACCGAACTTGTAGACCAGCTTGCCGTTCCAGGGCGCGCTGCGCCTGCCCGGCGCGAAGTCGGCGCCTGCGGCAGGCACCGGCACGGCGACCTGCGCGATCGCCCGGTCGATCACCCGCGTGAGCAGGCGCACGCGCAGCGCCGGTGCTGGGGCCTCCGGTGCGCGCACCTCGATGCGCCCGTCGGGCAGCAGCCAGACATCATCGTCACGCGCCGGCACTGCGCAGGTAGGCGGTGCTGCCGGTGGCAGCCGGCCCAGCCCCGGCGCGATCTCGAAGGCATCGGTCTGGCAAAGGAACGGCGACTGCCAGGGGCCGGCGAACAGCGGACCCTGTTGCGACGACACACGCAACGCGAGCCGGCCGGGCGCGACGTCCGCAGCTCGCACGTCGATCTCGAGCCTGCCGAGCGGCAGCCCGGACAGCAGGTAGTAGTGGCCATCGTCACCGGCCGCGGCGCGGGCTTCGCTTTCGCCCGCCGCAGTGGCAAACCGCAGCTCTGCATGCGGCGACCAGAGCAGCACGTCGCCCCCGGTCACGAGTTCCGGTTGCGCAGCAGAGACGACGCGCAGGCGCGCGGCTGCATCGGCGCCCGACGCGGTGGCCGCGTACGCCGCCGTGGCCCCCAGCAACAGCAGCAGCACCAGCAGCATCGTTGCTGCGCGCGTCACGTGCACAGCGCGCAATGCGCGCCAGGTCCGCGCACGCGACTCCGTACACCCGGTTGCATGCACGTCATTGCCCGCCAAGGCCATGTCCATCTTCGTCCCCCCGTTCTTCCCGGCGCATCTTCCAGTCGCTTCTTGCCTGCGCTTCTGTCATGCACGGCACCGCGTGCTGCCGTGCGCCGTTCCTGACGCCGTTCTGGGTGCCGTTCAGGGCGCCGGCGGATAGCCAGTCATCTCCAGGTAGCCGTGGCCGCGCGCATCACCACGCACTTCGACGGCACCCTCCCAGTACTCGAGGCCAACGCGCATGAGCTGGTCCTCGACCAGCGCATCTACCTGCAGCTGCAGCTGTAGCGCCGGCCGCGCGATATCCACCTGCCAGCGCACCGGCCAGCGCCGCCCGCGCTCGTCCTGCCACCAGGCGAGCGGCTTCAGCGCGAAGTCGGCCGCGCGCAGCGAGGTCGTCACGCCGCCGCGACGCAGCGTACCGGCGTCGAAGGCATCGCGCGCGCCATCACGCCGGCGCAGGCGGAAGAGCATGAGATCGCCGCCGTCATCCAGATTGAGCGAGAACCAGTCCCAACCAACCTGTTCGGGGGCGAGCGCGCTGGTGCTCCACTCGCGGTCGAGCCAGGCGCCACCGGCGACCTCGGTCCATTCGCCCGCTGCCGTGCGCACCTGCCCCTGCACCTCGAAGCGCGGGATCGAGAAGTAGTAGGACGCAGACGCGGGGCCCTTGCGCGACAGCCCGCGCTCGCCCTGCAGCAGGGGCTCCGAGACGGGCCGAAGGCGAAGGCGCAGTCCGGGTTCATCTGCACCCTCGGCGGCGATGCTGTACTCGCCGTTCGCGGCGCGCCGCAACCTCCAGCCGTCCACGTCAAGCGCCAGCCGGCCGTCGTCAGAGGTGTGCGCTGCGCCCAGGCCGAGCGCATCGCGAGCGATGCGTGCCACGCCCTCGTGTTCCCTGCCTCGCACGTCGGTGAGCGCGAGATGCGCGAGCCACGCGGTGTCGGTTCGCCACGCGCTGCGGGGCACTTGCGCACTGGCGTCGACTGCAGCTGCATGGATGTTCGCTGCCGACGCAGGTACGGCCGGGTCTGGTGACGGCGTCGCAGGCTCTGGTAGCGGCGCCGCAGGCGCGATCGCCTGCCTGAAGATCGTGTACTGGAAGCCGTAGCGGCGCCCATCCGCCGCTGCGAGATGGCCGGTGAAGTACCACCACTCGGTGCGGTACTCGCGATGCGGTCCGTGATCGCGCGGGAACTCGAATGCGCGCACGCGATCGGCAACCGCGAAGCCGTCGGTGTCGCCCTGCAGCAGGCCAGTCACCGGATCCCGCGCGGTGTCGGCGCTGCCATCGCCAGATTGCGACGACTCGGGTGCACATGCTGCGAGCAGCAGGCACAGCAACCAGGCGCCGAGGTGGCGCGCCGGTACCGACCGGCGCACGACCGCTGACGGAATCACAGGCTCGCGGCATGCGGACAGGCTAACCATCGCGCGCCTCACGCAACCAGCGCACCGCCGGCGCGCGCGTGAGCCGCCAGACGGGCAACGCCGCACCGGCAAGCACCGCCAGCATGGCCGCCAGCAGGGTGCCGCCGATGCTGTCACCGCGGAGATGCAGCGGGAACGACCAGCCGAAGGCACGCGGATGCAGCTCCGCGGTGAGGATCCACGCGATCAGCGCACCCAGCGGCAAGGCAAGCACGATCGCCATCACGCCCAGCAGCAGCGTCTGCAGAGCCAGCATCGCGCCAAGCTCGCGCGCGTCCAGGCCGATCGCACGCAACATGCCGAGTTCCGCGGCACGCTGCGACATCCAGATCGACAGGCTCGCGAACAGCGCGATCGAGGCCACGAGCAGTGCCAGCCAGCGCACCACCTGGGTGATGGCGAATGTTCGGTCGAAGATCGCCAGCGCCACGCTGCGCACCCGCGCCTGCTCCACCACCAGCAGGTCACGCGCACCCACGAGTGCGGCGGCGACGGTTGCTGCCGGGGCATCGCCGCGGATCTCCGCCTCGGTCGGTGGCGGCAACGAAAGGCAGGGCGCGAGCACGCTGCGCGCGGCCGTGAGCCGGCCCTGCACGCTGCCGTACTCGCGAAACACCCCGCCGATGCGCAAGGTGCAATTGCCCACGCGAACCTGCATGCCGGGAATGGCCGCACTGCCCAGGGCGAGCCGTTCAGTGTCGCTTCCCCGGCCCTCGGATACGCGTGCGTGCAGCCGCGCCGTCACGAGGCGATGCGCCAGGGGTTCGCTGATCGCGACCTGCCCCGGGCCGAGCGCCGCCGGAGCCAGCTCGATCCGCCGCGCCTCGGCTGCCGGCGTATCGACGATGCGCAATGCCGTATCGACGCTGCCAGTCCTGGCAGCGACGGCCGCCACACCGGCGTCACGACCCGGACCCGACCCGGCGATGAGCGCGACCTCGACGCTACCCCGGGCACCGAGCGCAACTTCGCGCACGCCGGGCAGCGCTTGCAGCTGCGCGAGGCGAGCGCTGTCCGCCGCGTCCACGAGCACGACGAGGTCGGCCGACAACCGTGCCTCCAGCACCTCCTCGAGCGCGCTGCGAAAGCTGTCGATCATCCACGCCATGCCGAAGGCGGTGGCCACGGCGATTACCAGCGCGCCGAGTGCGAGCCCCGCATCCCGCCCCGTGCGCTCGAGGTCGGCGAGTGCGAGCCGCGGCACCACCGGCACCCAGGCCGGCGGCCGCAAGCGCGGCAACAGGCGGCCGGCGAGCCCGAGGGTGGCGAGTAGCGCGAGGCCGATGGCGAGCAATGCGCCGGCGATGCCATGCGTGAAGTGCAGGAGCAGCCCAACGCCGGCGAGGCAGCCCAGGCCGAACCAGGGCACCACCGAACCGGCGCGCGCACGCACTTCGCCACGGATGAGCAGCACCGGCGCGGTCGTGGCGATCCGCCAGGCTGGGCCGACGGTTGCAAGGAGCGCAACGCCAACGGCCACCGCCACGCCCTTCAGTGCGCTGGCCGGGTCGAGGCTCACGCTATCGACCGCCGAGCGATAGAACAGGTCGTTGACCACCGCGCTGACCCTGACCACAAGTGCCTGTGCCAGCAGTCCGCCGAGCAGCACCCCGAGCAGGCCCGAGAACAGTGCAATCGTCATGTAGCCGAGCACGAGGCGCGCCGCGATTTCGGAGCCGAGCATGCCAAGCGCCCGCAGCCGGCCCAAGGCGATGGTCTGCCGGTTCACGCCGAGCACCACGACCTGGTGCACGAGGAACGCGGCGACCGCGGCGGCCAGCAGGCTGAGCGCACCGAGGTTGAACTCGAAGGCCGCAGCTGCAGACAGGTCTTCATCGCGCTGGGCCGCGAGCGACACCAGGCGCAATCCGGCGGGCAGCGGCAGCACGAGCGCAGCGCAGTCAGGCGCGGGTGGGGTGTCCAGGCCCGGAAACAGCGAGTCCAGCAGGCTGCGCCGGGGTGGCGGCGCACCAACAGCACAGTCGAGGCGCAGGTCGATACGGGTGAGCCTGCCGGTCATGTCCAGCAGTTCCTGCGCCGTGGCGATGTCGGCCACGAGTACATCGCCGAAGGCGGCCGGGCCGGCAGGGACGCGCAGCTCGAGCGAACGCCAGGCAGCCCGGTTGCCGCCCGCATAGGGGGAGCGCGCCGGCCGCGCGTCGACGACGCCGTCCATGAGGCCGGCGCCGAACGCCACGCGGCGCGCGAGCAGACGCGCCTCGAAGGTGAGCGAAGCGGTGCTCGTGCGCAGGGTGCCGTCCTGCAGCGGATCGATGCCCCACAGCTCGCGTTGCAGCACGCGACCTTCGCCAGCGGCGGCAAGGTCGCTGCCGGTGCGTATCTCGAGGCTGCCCAACACCAATGGCGCGATGCCGCGGATCGCAGGCAGCTGGCCCCGCCGCCACAGCGTACGAAGCTGCACGTAATCGGCATCCGTGAGCACGCCATCGGTCGCGTACAAGGTGTGGGTGACGCCGCCACCCTGGCGCGCGAAGCCGTCTTCGTAGGCCTTGCGTGCGGCGCTGTTCGCCAGGTCCACGCCCACCACGAGCGCCGTGGCGAGCACGATGCCGACGATGGTGAAGAGCAGCGGCCCGGGCTGGCGCCCTGCGGCACGCAGCTCGCCACCGACGAGCAGGGTCAGCGCGCGCCAGCTGAACATGGGGCATTCGTGCTCGTGGCCCCATCGAGCATGCTGTCGCAAGCGCCGTCAGTCGCGGGATCGCGAACCGGTGGGCGCGCGGGTTCGAGCGACATGTCGAGCACCCGGTCTGCCCGCGCCGCGAGGCGTTCGCTGTGGGTCGCATAGATCACCGCCGCGCCCTGCGCGCGCGCATGCGCCAGCAGCAGGTCGAGCACCTCGTCGGCCTGCCGCACGTCGAGGTTGCCCGTGGGTTCGTCGGCGAACAGCACGCGGGGGCCGTGCGCGAGCGCGCGCGCGATCGCCACCCGCTGCTGCTCGCCGCCGGACAGCTGCGAGGGCCAGGCGGCATCACGGCCCACGATGCCAAGCCGGGCCAGGCGCGCGAGCGCCTCCGCATCGCCATCCGGCGGCAGGCCGTTCAGACGCCGCGGCAGCGTGATGTTGTCGGCGACCGTGAGCGTCGGTACGAGGTTGTAGAACTGGAACACGAATCCCATGTAGCGGCGCCGAATTCGGGTGCGGCCGCGCTCGTCGAGTGCAGAGAACTCGACGGTCTCGCCTACGGCCCCGGCCACGCTGGCCGCGCCGGTTCCGCTGCCGCCAAGATCACTGCTGAAGCGATAGCGGATGCTGCCGCCGTCGGCGTCATCGAGCCCTGCAAGCAGGTGCAGCAACGTGGTCTTGCCACAGCCGCTCGGCCCGACGAGTGCCACCGCCTCGCCTGCCCTCGCCTGCAGCGCCAAGGCGTCGAACACCACGCGCTCGCCGTGGCACTTGCGCAGCCCCTGCGCCTGCAGCAGCCAGCCGGCCTCGCTCATCCGCCGTCCGTGATTGGCGCAGCCGGCGCGGCAACCGGATAGTCCACACGCTGCATGCCCTGACGACCAAGCTCGGGCGTCCACTCCGGAAGGTGCGCTCCCTGACGCACACGCTGGAGCAGCGACGCCACGTCGCCCGCCCCAGCGATGCTCTGGAGGGTCGTCAGCGTCGGATGGATCATCTGCAACTCACCCGCTTCGCGGCGCGCCAGCGCCACCTCGGGTCGCGTCCACACGCTGTCGATCGACTCCCACTCGTCGTGGCCGGCACGCTGGTCCGCATCCACCTCGGCGATGAAGAACCGCGTGTCGTAGCGCCGCGGCGGACCCTCGGGAGTGATCCAGTGACTGAAGTAGCGCATCCGCTGCACCGACAGGCGCATGTTCTCGGCGCGGCAGATGTCGGCCAGGCCGAGCCCACCGTCGCGCAGTCGCTGCTGGTAGGCGTGAAAGCGCGCGGGCGCCGCGGCGGGATCAACCGGGCGGTCGTGCGCGTCGTGCCCGAGCAGCACCCCGCATTCCTCGAAGCACTCGCGCAGCGCCGCGATCCAGAACGCCAGTCCGCCCTCGGACAGGCCAAGCTGCCTGCTCGCGACTGCATCGTCGAGACCGTCGCAGAACGCTGCGACCTCGCCGTGGCTGTCTGCAGGGTCCACCTTGCCGCCCGGGAAGACGTACATGCCGCCGAAGTCTGCCGCCGCGTGACGCTGCTGCATGAACACCTCGACGCCGCCCGGTGCATCGCGCACCAGCAGCACCGTGGCGGCGAAGCGCATCACGGCGCGGTCCGCCGGCGTGAACTCGGCGCGCATGAAGTCCGGTCGTGCGGCCGGCTCGCTCATGCTCATCCCGTCCGGGCCATTCCTGGGTCGTTCATCGCTCATGCGGTGCCGTTCGCTGCGTGCTTCATCGACAGGGTACTTCGCGTCACTGGTCAGGTGTCGCAGGATCAATGGCGGCACCGCGTGCGCGCAAGAGCACGAGCAGCGGCAGCAGCACGAGGTTCACCAGCAGCGCGAGCAGCAGGGTGAGCACGGTGAACCAGCCGAGCTGGCCATTGAGCTGGAAGCTCGACTGCGCGAGCACGAGGAAGCCGACGACCAGGGCCATGTTCGTGACGAGGATGCCGGGCGCGACCTCGCCCAGCGCCAGCCGCAGCGCCTGCGCCACGTCCGCGGCGTGCGTTCGCTGCCGCAGATAGGCACTCAGCAGGTGGACCGCGTTGTGGTCGAGGATGCCGAGCGTCATGCCGGCGGCCACCGACAGCGACAACCCCACGTCCTGCACCGTGAAGCCCCACAGTGCGAAGGCGAGGCCCAGCGGCACGAGGTTCATGCCCACCGACAGCAGACCCGTGAGCAGGTTGCGCAGTGCGAACGCGATGAACGCAGCGATCGCCAGCACGCCCCAGACGTTGGCCCAGAGCATCGCCTCGACGTTGCGGCCGCCGAGGTGGCTGAAGATGAGGTTGATCGCGCCATGGGGATGGGCAATGGCAGTCGCGCCACGCGCCGTACGCTCGGACGCGACGCGTGCCCACCAGGCGTCGATGCGCGCCTCGATCTCGAGCATCTGCGAGCTGCGCATGTCGCCGAAGCGAACGACCACCCGGGATGCCGACTGGTCGACGTCGATGAGGTTGTTGGGATCCTGCCCGACCGGCAGCGACATCTGGTACATCAACAGGTAGTTGGCGGCCAGCTGACGCTGTTCCGGCAGGGAACCTGGCGCAACTCGCACGCCCTCGCCGGCTGCCACCGTCGCATGAATGCGAGCGAGCACGGTCGTCCAGGCATGCACGCTGCGCGTCTCAGGCTGTGCCTCCAGGAAGGCCACGAAGGCGGCAAGGGTTCGCAGGTAGTCCGGATCGTGAATGCCGCCGGGCTGCCCGCTGTCAACCGCGTACTCGATCTCGTACAGCCCGCCGAGCCGCGCCGACTGCACGGTGGCCGCCTGCCTGAACGCCGTGGACGGACCGAAGTACTCGACGAACGCATCGTCGATCCGAAGTTGCGACCAGCCGAGCACGGTGCCGGCCACGAGCACGATCGCAAGCACGGACGCCACGATGCGCGCCGATCGCGCGCGCAGCAGTGCGGGCAACGCCGTGAGCCGCGCCAGCAGGCGTTCCACGCCAAGCGCGGCATCGGGCACGCCCTCGTCCGGCCAGCGCGGCAACCACAACCGCAGCAGTGCGGGCAGCCAGAGTAGTGTCAGGACGCCTGCGACAAGCGCGCCGAACGCAACCACGCTGCCGAGCACGCGATAGGTGGGCACGGCGGAGAAATTCATCGTCAGGAAGCCGATCACCGTCGTGATGGTGGCGAGCATCACGGGGCCACGCTGCTGCGCGATCGCGAGTGCCACGTCACGCGCCGGGTCGAACCCTCCGCGCGCTGCGCGCTGGGCGCGCCGCAGGGACTGCAGCACGTGCACGCCGTCGGCCACCGTGATGGTGAGCAGCATAAGTGGTGCCATCGCAACCGTGGACGTGAGTGGCACGCCGGCCCAGCCGAGCGCCCCCAGTGCGGCAACCTGGGTTGCGATGGACAGCGCGAACACCTGCAGCGAGGCGACGATGCTGCGCAGTGCCCAGGCCACGAAGGCGAACAGCAGCACGAAGGCGAGCGGGAACAGTCCCAGCAGGTCGACCTCGGTCGCCTCCGCGAAGGCATGGTTCATCGCCACGATGCCCGACAGGTGCAGCTGGAACCCGGGCGCGGCATTCGCGTCCAGCAGCGCCCGCGCCGCACGCATCAACTGCGCATGTTCGCTGAGGGCATCCGTACCGCCCTCGAGCAGGGTCGGTCGGGCAGTGGCGCGGTCCGCCTGCGCAGCGCCCCGAGCGACCGCAGTGTCGGACGACGACACGGGCCCGCCGGGACGCTGCAACGTAAGCGCGATGATGGCGAGCCCGCCCGCCCTGTCCACGAGCACGCCCTCCACCAGGCGATCGCCCCGTACCTTCGCGCGCAGCGCGCGTGCCGCCGCGGCATCAACGGGGCCGGGGGGAAGCAGGTCACCCAGCGTGAAGCCTTCCGCATCTGCAGTGATGTGCGGATGGTTGGTCAGGGAGTCCACCCGCTGCACACGCGGCAACTGCGCCGCGGACTCGGTCAGCCGCCGCAGGAGTTCCAGCCCTGCCGGCGAATAGAGGTTCTCGCCGGGGCGCGCCGCAATCAGCAGCAGCAGGCTGTCGCTCGGGTCGAAACGATCGCTGACCCCATCGAACGCCGCCAGCATCGGATCGTCGGCGTCGAAATAGGTGCGATAGGAGGCATCGAACCGCAGCTGTGTCATCCCGAGGCCCAGCGCCAGTACACCGAGCAGCCCGATCAGGACGATGGCGATTGGCCGGTGCACGCTGAACCCAGGACGATGACTCCAGCAGCACGATTTCAGGGCACGCCCACCGACACAATGGTGGCAGTTCGCCACTGCGGTCAGCCCCATGCCTGGTGCCTGCTGGTGCCGGCCGGTGCCGGCTGGTTCCTGCCTGCCGCTTCGGGTCGGCGGGCTCGGGACCGGTGCGTGCTGCCCCCCGGACGCGTGCCGAGGACGCGTGCCAAGGACGCGTGCCGAGGACGAGTGACCGTATCTGTTTGTGTCCCGCTTGCTGGTAGGCTCTGTGCACTCGAAGACGGGTCGTCCACATGCGTGACGAAGCGGTTGCCGGAACAGCCACGGAAAAGTTCGTCGTGCGCCTGCCGAAAGGCATGCGCCGTGCGATCCACGAAGCCGCCCGCCGCAATCGGCGCAGCATGAACTCGGAGATCGTCGCCATCATCGATCGCGCGCTCGGCGAGGTCGTCATGCCGAGCGGTGGGGTGTCGCTGCCGCAGACGATGGCGGTCACGGCCGTCGAGCAGGCGATCCTGGTGCGCCTGCGCAGCCTGCCGGACAACAAGCGCCGCGCCCTGCTCGAACTGCTCGAGTGAGATCGTGCCCCGTTCGCGACGTGCGACGGCAGGAAACGCCCTTGGGCCAGTTCCGGTGTCATCCAGCCTCGACCCGGCCCGCCAGCCGTCACGCAGTGGCCCGCATCAGCGGCACGTTGACCGTGCACACCGCCGAGGCTGGCAAGCGGTGGGTTCCTGGGCGAGGCACCATCGGAGGCTGCGCCAAGCTCACGCAATCCTGCCTCGCCCGGCAGCGCAAGGCTGGGCTCCTTTTGGCCGGCCATGAAAAGGACCGCTAGACTGCCGGCTGCGCTCGCTGCCGTACTGACCATGCAATACGCAGAACCGACGCGCGCTCACCAGCTGCCGGCCTGGATCTGGCGCCTCGCCAGCAAGCTCCGCGCGGCCGCGCATCAGAGCGTGCGCTATGCCGAATCGAACATCGCTACCCATGCGCTGGTCGGTGCGTTGACGTTCGGCATGTACTACTTCGTCTACCGCTTCTTCGCGGTGCAATCCTACGAAAGTCCGGTGCTGCGGCTGATCGCGGTCTGCATCGTGCTGCCGGTGGTGTTCGTGAAGCGCTGGCCCCTCGCGGCGCGGCGGCTCCTGCCGCTGTACTGGATCGTGGGGCTCACCTACGTGCTGCCGTTCTTCTTCACCTACATGCTGCTGCAGAACGCGGAGGTGAACTTCGCCACTGGCAGCGACTCGATGGTCTGGCCGATGTCGATGGTGGTGGCCCTGGTGCTGCTGATCATGCTCGTGAACGACGGCCTGCTCGTGGGCCTCATGTTCGCCGTCGGCAGCGCCTGCGCATGGGCGCTGTTCCTTGCCGTGGGACCGACCTTCACGGAGGCGGCGATCTGGAACGGCTATGTCGCGCCGATGCCGGTATACCTGTTCATCATCGTTGCCGGCACCATCTACAACCGGCACCGCGAGACCGTGCAGCAGGAGATGCTGCGGGCGGTATCGAGTGTGGGCAACAACATCGCCCACGAGCTGCGCACCCCGCTGCTCGGCATCAAGGCCAATGCGCGCGGGCTGCAGCGCTTCCTCCCGGACCTGATCGCGAGCTACGACATGGCAGTCGAGCAGGGCTTGCCGGTGCGACCGATCCGGCGCCGGCAGCTGGAATCACTTCGCGAGGCGCTCGAACGCATCGACAACGAGACCGACTACTCGAACACCGTGATCGACATGCTGCTGATCAATGCCGGCGGCAGCGCGATCAGCAACACCGACTACAAGGTCGTCTCCGCGCTCGAGTGCGTGCGCAACGCGCTGGCCCGCTACCCATTCGTCTCCGAGCGCGAGCGCGGGCTGATCACGCTGTCGGAGAAGCACGACTTCCGCTTTCGCGGCTCCGAGCTGCTGTTCATCCACGTGCTGTTCAACCTCATCAAGAACGCCCTGTACTTCATCGCCAAGGCGAACAAGGGCGAGATCTACGTGTGGCTGGATCCCGGCCCGACGCAGAACCGCATCATCTTCATGGACACCGGCACCGGCATCCACCCGAGCGTGCTGCCACGTATCTTCGAGCGCTTCTACACCTCGCTCGAAGCGGGCCGCGGCTCGGGCATTGGCCTGAGCTTCTGCAAGAGCGTGCTCGAGGGTTTTGGCGGTCGCATCGAATGCCAGTCACAGCCAGGCGAGTTCACTCGCTTCATCATGAGCTTCCCGCGCGTGGACGACGGCGGGGAGTGACGAGAGTGCATCGGCATGAGTGATCGCAGGATCTTTCCCTACTTCCACCCGACCACCACCGTGTTCGTGGACGACAACGCGGACTTCCTGCGCTCCCTGGTGCTGCACCTGCCCGACGAGCTCGCCTTCCAGCTCTACAGCAGCCCGGAGCTTGCGCTGGCGCGCGTGAACCTGAAGCCCACCCAGCCACACCTCTACGACCGCTGCTTCAGCCAGTACCGCAACATCTCGCTGCGTGACGACGCGCAGCGACTGATCCATCTCGACCTGAACCTCATCGAGCTCGAGGTGAGCAACCCCGAGCGCTTCCGCGAGGTGTCGGTGGTGGTGGTGGACTACGACATGCCGTCGATGAACGGGCTCGATTTCATCCGCGGCATGACGGACAGCCACGTGAAGAAGGTGTTGCTCACCGGCGTGGCGGACGAGAAGGTCGCGGTGCGCGCGTTCAACGACGGGCTGATCGATCGCTTCATCCGCAAGCAGGAACCCGACGCGATCCGCACCCTTGTGCGCACGATCCACGAGCTGCAGCGCACCTACTTCGCCGACGTGTCGCAGATGCTCCTGAACTCGCTGCTGCTGCAATCTCCGAGCTTTCTTGCCGACCCGGTGTTCGAGGAGCTGTTCGAGCAACTGCGCGAGCGCGATGCCATCTGCGAGTACTACCTGGTGGAGAACCCGGCCGGCCTGCTGATCATGCAGGCAGACGGCTCCATCAAGCGACTGATGGTGGCCTCGCGTGAGGACCTGGTGCGGCAAGCAACCTGGGGCCGCCGCATCGGCGCGCCGGCGCGCTATCTCGACGAGGTTGCCGCCGGCCGCATGATCGCCTACTTCTACGACCCCTTCGACGACCTGTTCGACCCCGAGGCCTGCGACTGGGAGGAGTACTTCTTTCCGGCCAAGCCCCTTTCAGGCGAGTTCGCGCACTGCTACGCCGTGCTCGAGGATCCGCCAGTCGATATCGAATTCGACGCCGACACGGCCTCCTATCAGGCCTACCTCGGCACGCTGGACGCCGGCATCGAGCGATAGCCGATGGCATGCCCCTGAATGGCCGGCCCCCGAATGGCCGGCGCCAGGCCGGGTGCGCGCGCAAGGCGCACCGGCCCGATGCCGACCATCAGCCCGGCGCGAGAGCGCCTTCCGACGGCCGCGGCGGCCCTTCCGGTGCGGGTCGAGCCGCGATCGCGCGCACCTTTGCCTCGTAGTCCGGCATGTTCGTGCCAAGCAGCCGATCCCACAGGTTGAAGTACAGCATGTAGTGCCCGCGCGACCCGGAGTGGTGCATGTTGTGATGCGTGCTGGTGATGAACCAGCGAGCAACGAGGGCAGGATAGAATTCGTACCCGAGATGGCTGACGACATTCAGCAGCGTCAGCAGCACGACATAGATGCCGAACGCGGCCGGGTGGATGGGGAGCAGGAACACCAGCGGCCCGAACCAGGCCACCTCGATCAGCGCCTCCCAGGGATGGAAGGCATAGCTCGCGAAGGGCGTCGGGTTGCCGAATCGGTGGTGCAGCATGTGCACGTGCCTGAACAGGCGTGGATGATGCATGAAGCGATGCGCGAAGTAGTAATAGGTGTCGTGCACCAGGGCCATGATCGCGATCGAGCAGACGAACCAGGCGACGCCGTACTCATCGAAGCGGAAGTAGACCTGCGTGATGCCGGTCTCGGCGACCAGCCACAACGCGCTCACCAGCAGCGCGAAGATCAGGATCGACAGCGCCGAGTACTGCAGTTCCAGCCAGGGTCGTGCCACCCTTGGCCGCGTCTGGATCCGCCGATGCGCCAGCCGCTCGCTGCCAAGTTTCCAAACCAGGAGATATGCCGCGCCGGCGATCAGGAGGAAGTGTCCGAAGAAGAACCCGAGCACGGTGATGAACATGTGCAACGGGCCATCGAAATGGATGTCCATGTCAGCACGCCTCTGCAGGAACGTCGGAGTGTCGAGGCGAGCCGGTGTCCTGCTCAGCCTGCCTGCGTACGTGCATGCGGCGCGTGGATGCCCAGGCAGCGAGCTGCACGCGGTCGCGCACCTCCGCGCAGGCCGCGAGCACGCGCTCGATGTCGTCGTCACCGAGTGCGCTGTGCAGCGTGAAGCGCAGCAGCGCCCCGTTCGCGGGCGTCGCCGGTGCGCAGAACACCGAACCGAACACGCCGCGCGCCTCGAGCGCGTTGCGCAGGGCGATCAGGCGCCACTCCTCGCCGGGGTGCAGCGACACGATCTGCGACTCGCTGCCGCCGAGGCAGTAGCCGAGCTGGCGCAATCCTTCACGCAACCGCTGCGCCACGGCACGCAGGCGCGAACGACGATCATCAGCGCCTTCGATGGCCTGCCTGATCGCGTCGAGTCGCGCAATCTCGGAGGGCATCAGGCCCGAACTGAAGATTGCAGGGTTCGCCTGGTACTTGAGGAACTCTGCCGCACGGGTGGAACAGGCGACGATGCCGGCGCGGCCGGCGAAGGCCTTGGCCAGGCTCGCCGTGCGGAAGTGCACCCTCGCCGTGAGCCCGAGCTCCGCCACCAGGCCAGCGCCACGCGGACCATGTGTGCCGAGCGAATGTGCCTCATCGACGATGAGCACGCAGCCGTGGCGCTCGGACAGCTCAACGAGTTCGCGCAACGGCGCGATCGCGCCGGTGGTGGAGTAGATCGAATCGACCACGATGAAGCCCGGCCCGTGGCGGCGCACGAGCTGCTCGAGCGCGCGCACGTTGTTGTGCCGGAACATGTGTGGGCACCCGCCGCCGAGGCGGATGCCTTCGTGCAGCGACATGTGCGCGAACATGTCGATGTACACCGGTGTCCCCGGCTCGACGATGGACTGCAGCAGCCCGGTGTTGGCGGCCCAGCCGGACTGGCTCAGCACGGTCGCCTCGCTGCCAAGCAGCGTGGCCATCGCAGACTCGAAGCGCGACTGCGGCGTGGCACCGTGCAGGAACACCGCCGCCATGATCGCGGCATCCGCGTCAACGGCAACATCCCGTCGTACGGCGGCCAGCACGTCCGGATGGCTGGCCATCGCGAGGTAGTCGTTGCTGCGGAGCAGTAGGCCGCCCGGGCCTGGCTCACGACCCACGAGGATATGCTCGCCCTCGGGCCAGGCGCGGCGGCGGGGGTTCTCGAAGTAGCTATCCATGCGTTTGCGCAGAAATGCCGGTTCAACCAGCCACTCGTCCTGAGGGGCCAGCCTTTGCTGGTCGATCAACATGGGTCACTCCTCGCACACGTCTGTCGTGCTTGTGCCGCCGCTCGATCGCGACCCCCTGTGTCCGCCACGAACCGCGGTGGGGCGATCGACTTGCTTTTTTCTTGTTTTGCGCTACTAGACCGGGCAGCTTGGGAGTAAGCAATGGTGGCGTAATGCCATTACGACTGGTTTGGCACGGCAATTGCCGGCGTTTTTCGTTTTTTCACGTTTGCTCGACGATTCACCGGAGCCGCACGGATCTTGGACACCATCGCCCCAGCCCAGGAGCCGCCGACCTATGAGCAGGACCTCCTGGCTTACCTTGCCGCGGGCCGCTCGCCGTTCCATGCGGCGACCGAAACGGCCCGCAGGCTCGAGGATGCAGGTTTTGCCGAACTGGATGAGCGCGCTGCGTGGCACCTCGTGGCACGTGGGCGCTACTACGTGCGCCGCAATGACAGTTCGCTGATCGCCTTCGTGCTGCCCGGGGACGGCGGGTCCGTCGGAGGAGCCGGCACGGAAGCGGGTGCAGGAGCAGGAGCAGGGCGCATGGCCGACCACCTCGCCGAACGCGGGCTGCGCATGGCGGGCGCACACACGGACAGCCCGAGCCTGCGCCTGAAGCCGAACCCCGTGCTCACGGGTCGTGGCTATACCCGGCTCGGACTCGAGGTCTATGGGGGCGTGCTGCTGAACCCCTGGTTCGACCGCGACCTGAGCCTGGCCGGCCGGGTGCACGTACGCATGGGCGACGGCACGTTGCGCGGCCTGCTGCTCGACTTCGACCGGCCACTCGCGTTCATCCCCAGCCTCGCGATCCATCTCGACCGCGAGGTGAACCAGAAGCGCAGCATCAACCCCCAGACTGATATCCCTGCGCTGCTCGGCCGCGGGGAGGTCGACCTGAAGGCTCTCCTCCTGCGGGAGTTGCAGGCGCGCGATCCTGCGCTTGTCGGCACGACGGGCATTGCGGAGGTGCTGGACTGGGAGCTGTGCCTGTACGACTGCCAGGCGCCGCGCGTCGTCGGCATCGATGGCGAGTTCATCGCTGCCGCGCGCCTGGACAACCTGCTGAGCTGCCACGCCGCGTCCCAAGCGATCATCGATGCGCCGGCCGGGGCAGCCGCACTGGTGGTCCTGAACGATCACGAGGAAGTCGGCAGCACCACGGCCGACGGTGCCCAGGGGCCCTTCCTCGAGCAGGTGCTGGCCCGGCTACTACCCGACGTCGAGGGCCGAGCACGCTGCATTGCGGCCTCGATCTTCGTGTCGGCCGACAATGCCCACGGGATCCACCCGAACTACCCGGATCGGCACGACGATCGTCATGGCCCGCTGCTGAACGCCGGGCCGGTGCTGAAGGTGAACGCGAACCAGCGCTACGCCTCGACCAGCGAGACGCAGGCCTTCCTGCGCGATGCCGCCGCACGCGCCGGGGTCGAACTGCAGGTGTTCGTGACCCGCACGGACCTCGCCTGCGGTTCGACCATCGGGCCGCTGACCGCGGCACGGATCGGCGTGCGCACCGTGGACGTCGGCGTGCCGCAGCTCGGCATGCACTCGATCCGTGAACTCTGCGGGCGCAACGACCCGCACGCGCTGTATCGGCTGCTAGTCGCTGTCTTCGCCGGTTGAAACTGGCGAGTGCGAGCGACCGGCGTCTGCGCCAGGTTCGACAACTGCCCGCGCATCGACAGGCCAGGGCAGCCCGAACCGCGCGGCAAGCGCCGCCGCGTAGTGGTCCCACGACACCAGCAAGGGCGTGTCACCGTCCTCGTCGCGGGCGATGCGCAAGGCTGCGCCGAAGCGCGCGAGCGAGACGCCACCCTGCTCGCGGCCAGGTCGAGCTGGCGCTGCATCAGTTTCCGGCTGCCCCTCGAGCCGCTGGCGCACGAATGCCTGCCAGTCGCTGCGCTCCGTCGGGTCCAGCGTCTGCGGTGCATTGCGGGCGCGGAAACGGCCCGCAAGCGCGCGCAGTCGCGCATCGTCGAACAGGGTCGCGGAGTTCGGCCCGCGTTCGCCGCGCGTGATCTGGCCACGCAGGTCCAGCGCGCGCATCTGGTCGCGATCACCGATGAGATCGTCGTACAGCGCGGCATCCGCATCGCTCGGCTGTGACTCGAAGACGTCGCGCGTGAAGGCACGGACGAGCCGGCGCACGAGTTCCGGCCGCCCCCGCAGCCAGCGGTGCCGCGCGATCGCCTCGTCCACATCAAGGCCAAGACGCAGCGCATCCTCGCTGCGCACCGCTGCCAGTTCGGCGACGAAGGGCGAACGATTGGTGCGGATCTCCTTCATGCGCAGTCGCTCCACCTCCAGCGCGTCGCCGGGCGTGAACAAGCGCCGGTACAACTCGTCCTCGCTCAGCCCCGCGTACTCGCGTGGATCCTGGCTGAGGTCGAACACCAGGTAGCCACGGGCGTTGCGCGGGTGCCTGCCAAGCGATGTCATCAACGCAAGGCTGGCGCGATCGCGCGGGATGCGGCCGGAGACGTGCACAACGGGTTCGTCGCCCGGCGCCAGCAGGCGCTCGCTCACGCGCCGCTGCCGCAACGACACCGCATAGTCGAACAGGCGCGGCTGGGCGGCACGCAGGCAGCGAGCGACACCGATGGTGGCAAGCACGTCCGAGCCGGCGTCGTGCGCGCTGGCGTGCTCCACGCCGTTGGCAGCCGCGATGTCCACGAGCTTCGAGCTTGGCAGGCCATCATGCGCGAGCGGCCACTGCATGCCATCCGGTCGCAGCGCGCGCGTGGCACGCACGAGATCGAGCAGGTCCATGCGCGTGCCGCCACGGCGTTCACGGCCGTAGGGCTCGAGCAGGCTGCGATAGAAGGTGAAGCGCAGGAACTCGTCGTCGAAGCGCACGCTGTTGTAGCCACAGAGGCACAGGCTGGCATCGCCTGTCGCTGCCGCGATGCGATCGGCAAGCTCGGCCTCGCCGCAGCCCGTGGCAACGACCTCGGGCGTGAGACCCGTCACACGCATCGCATCGACCTCGGGCAGCACCTCCTCGGGCAGTCGGCCGCGCAGCACCAGCGGCTCCTCCAGGGGATTCAGCGCGCGATCGGTGCGCACGCCGGCGAACTGCAGCACGCGGTGCCAGCGCGGATCGCGGCCGCTGGTCTCGAGGTCATAGAAATAGAAGCCGGACAACTCGCTCACGCGCACCCCAGATCAACCGTCAGCGACAATGTCGATTCTCCCTGCCCACATCTCTCCCTGCCCACACCTCTCCCTGCCCACACCTCTGCCTGCGCACATCGACCGCCTCACCGTCGTCGGTGCACCATCGCTGGGAACGCCGGCAGCATCGAACCCATCGAGCGATGCATCACCCGCACCAGACTTGCCGCATCGCATGGGCGTTGGCACTCTGCACCATTCCCTCGCGATGCAACAGAACCATGAGCAGCCCGATCACCGTTCGCACCGTGGCGCTGCTGGGCGGGCCACTGCTCGCGATGGCGACTGGACTGCTGATGCTGCAGCAAGGCTGGGCGGCACCCGCGGCCTGGACGGGCGCCGTGACGGTGCTCTGCATCCTCTGGTGGCTGACCGAGCCGATCCCGATTCCCGCCGCATCGCTCATCCCGATCGGCGTGTTTCCGCTGGTCGGCGCGTTGCCACAGGCGGAGGTGTCGAAGGCCTACGGGAACGACCTCATCCTGCTGCTGCTCGGTGGCTTCATCCTTTCATCTGCGATGGAGCGTTCCGGTGCGCATCGGCGCATCGCACTCGGCATGGTGCGGCTGGTCGGCGGCCAGAGCAGCCGCCGCGTCGTGTTCGGTTTCCTTATCGCCTGCGCCATGCTGAGCATGTGGATATCGAATGCAGCGACCGCATTCATGATGCTGCCTGTGGCACTCGCGGTGATAGAGCGTGCGAAGGATCCAAGGCTGGCCACGCCACTGATGCTTGCCATCGCCTACGGCGCGAGCATCGGCGGCATCGGTACACCGATCGGCACGCCGCCGAACCTCCTGTTCCTGGAGTTCTATCGCGAGGCGACCGGCATCGAGATCGGCTTCCTGGAGTGGATGAGCTGGGCGGTTCCCGTCATCGTGATCCTGCTTCCGTTGACGGGCCTGTGGCTCACGCGCCACTTAACGAGCACCAGCGAACTCACCATTCCACATCCCGGGCCATGGCGCGCAGAGGAAGCACGCGTTCTCATGGTCTTCGGCATCACCGCCCTGCTGTGGATGACGCGCAGCGAGCCTTTCGGTGGCTGGTCCGAGTGGTTCGGCGCCACTGGCGCCACCGCTGCCGCGGTCGCACTCAGCGCCGTCGTCGTCCTGTTCCTCGTGCCTAACGGTCGCGGCGGGGCGTTGCTCGACTGGGAGACTGCCGTCGCCGTGCCCTGGGGCATCCTGCTGCTGTTCGCGGGCGGCATCACCATCGCGAGCGCGTTCACGGCGACAGGTATCTCGGCTGCACTGGGCGAGGCGCTGTCGGCCGCAGCGAGCCTGCCGCTGCTGCTGCTGATCTCGGTGATCGCGTTCGCGGTCATCGTGCTGACCGAGACCACGAGCAACACGGCCACGGCGGCACTGCTGATGCCGATCCTCGCCGCGGCGGCGATCGGCGCAGGCGTGGATCCGAAGCTGCTGATGCTGCCGGCGGTGCTGGCGGCGAGCCTGGGCTTCATGCTGCCGGTGGGCACCGCGCCGAACGCGATCGTGTACGGTTCCGGCAAGGTGCCCATGCAGACGATGGTGCGCGAAGGCTTCGTCATCGACTGCTTCGCGGCGGTTGCGATCACGTTCGTCTGCTATCTGCTGCTGTCCTGAGCAGCGACTATCTGACGCCGGCGCGAGCGCCAGCGCGAAGCTGCTCCAGCGCCGCCGTGCGCACCTCCTCGTCGTTGTCGGCAAGCACCTGCACCTGGGCGTGGAACGCGGGCCAGCTACCTGCACGGCGGTACAGCTCGGCAAACGCCGGCACCCAGTCGTGGTAGGTCGAGAAGGTCACGAGTCGCGCGTTGTTCAGCGGCTCGGCGAAGAAGCGGTCGTAGCGGCCCGCGATCGGTCCACCGCTCGCGCGATACTCCTCGCGCATCCGCGCGAACAGCGCCGCCTTGCGCACGAGCTTCTCCGCTGGCGCGAGCGGTTCGGCATAGAGGGCCGCAAGCGCGTCGCGATAGCCGAGCACGAAGCGCAGGAAGCCTGCACGCACCGCACGTTCCTGGCGCAGCTTCGCGATCGCATCGGCCCGGCTCGCGACCTCGGTGCCTGCCGCAACTGATCGTCCCTGCGTGTGCCACTGCACCAGACCCTGCTCCTCCACGAAGGTCGCGTAGCCCTCGTTGAAGCGACTGTCGCCGGGCACATACACGCGGCTGTGCGCCGTCTCGTGGAAGATGAGGCCCACGAGGTCATCCGTACGCAATGCGTCGAAGCTGCTCAGCACGGGGTCGTCGAACCAGCCGAGCGTCGAGTAGGCCACCACACCTCCGACGTGCACATCGTCACCTGACGCACGGAGCCGCTCGGCGTAGGCCTCGGCATCGGCCTGCGCAAAATAGCCGCGGTACACCGCACAGCCTGCGACGGGGTAGCACCACTCGCGCGGGCTGAGCGACAGGGCGGGCGTGGCGAAGACGTTCCACACCACGTGGGAGCGGCCAAGGTCCACGTAGCTCGTGTAGCGACCGCCCACCGGTAGCGCCAGCACATCCGCGGCGAACACGCGCGCCGACTGCACGAGGCGCAACCGGGCCCGCAACGTCTCGGCCGTGTCTGCGCGGTTGACCAGATGGTCGATCGACTGCCGTGCGGCGAGTATCTGCAGCTGGCCGCGCACGGCCTGGCTGTAGTAGCCAAGGCCCTCGCAGCCGGCAAGCAGCAGACACGCGCACAGCAGCAACACTGAACGGCCAGGTACCGGCCCGACCCTTCGTGCAGTGCGCGTCAGGGTGGATGCCCTGGCTGCTCGATCGCTGCGATCCACCTGCCGTGCTCCCCGCTTGTCCGCTCCGAGATGGCGCGCCGCCAAGCCTGCCACGCGTACACCCGCGCGTGCGCGACTACGCGAACCCCTGGCGCCTCGCGCCCGGTGTCCAGTCCGGCCGTGCTCAGGCACGGCCATCATCGTGCATCGCAATCCTGTCGCTCGGCCGGCCTTGCCAGCACCGAGCAATCACAGGCATGGTGCCGCCGCGCGCTGCGGCCCAGCGGCCACCGCGGCGCGCGCGGAAGATCACCGCCGCCCCGAGGGAGGACGCGCCCGACATGCAGACGCTCATGCACAACCTCCGTGGCGCGCTGGCGATGCTGCTGTTCAGCCTCAACGCGGTGCTGTGGTGCGGGTTGCTATTCATTGCGGCGCTGGTACGGCCCCTGCTGCCGGGCCTCGAGCGCAAGGTCGCCTACGGTGCCCGCCTGCACCCGATCGTCGACCGCTGGGTCGCGGGCAATCGCGCGATCATTCGCGGGCTGGGGCTCGCGCGACTGAACGTCATCGGCGGCGATGCACTGCGACGCGACGGCTGGTACCTGGTGCTGTGCAACCACCAGAGCTGGATCGACATCATCGCGCTGCAGTGCGGGCTGCTGCACGACGCGCCGGTGCTGAAGTTCTTCACCAAGCAGCAGCTGATCTGGCTGCCGTTCATCGGCCTGTCATGCTGGGTGCTCGACTTCCCGCTGATGCGGCGCTTCAGCGCGCAGGCGCTGGCGGCCAATCCCGCGCTGCGTCGCATCGACCTCGAGACAACCCGCGAGGCCTGCAACCGCTTCCGCCACGCACCTACCACCGTGCTGAACTTCGCCGAGGGCACGCGCTTCACCCGCGCAAAGCATGCGCAACAGGGCTCGCCCTACGCGAACCTGCTGAAGGCGCGTGCCGGCGGCGTCGGCAGCGTGCTGGCGACGCTGGGGGACCGTCTCGATGCAATCGTCGACGCGATCATCACCTATCCCAGGGTGCTGGCAGACGGAACGCATCGCAACGAGCCGCCCAGCTTCTGGCACTTCCTCTGTGGCTACGTGCCGGAGATTCGCCTGGAACTCCAGGCACTGGCCGTGGACGCTGCGCTCATCACCGGTGACTACGCCGACGACGACGCCTATCGCACACGTGTCCGCAACTGGCTGGACGAACTCTGGTCTGAGAAGGACGCCCGGTTGACGACCTGGCTCGATGCCCAGGATGCACGCTGAACCGCAGCGCGCTCGCGCGCGCGGGCCGCTAACCTTCGCCCGCTACCTCCCATCCACTGCAGTCACGCACCAAGCACCGAGGACACGCGCATGCACGATCGGAACGCCGCGCCCTTCCCCGCCATTCGAGCAATGGCTCGGGCCCTTGGCAGGCTTGGTGGACCATCGGTGCCGTCAGCGCGACGGCAGGCCATGCGGTCGCACGACCTCGCCGCACGGCGACCCAGCGCAACGGGACGCGTGCTTGCGCTGACGCTGGCCGCCGCCCTCTTCATCGGCAGCTCGCATCCCGCGCTCGCGGACGGGCCGGCACTGCGGGTAGGCGACCCGGCACCCGAGTTCGCGCTGCATGGCAGCGACGGCAAGCTGCACCGGCTCTCCGACTACCGTGGGCAGGCGGTCGTGCTCGCGTGGTTCCCACGGGCCTTCACTGGCGGCTGCACGATCGAATGCAAGTCGCTCGCTGCGAATGGTCAGAAGCTGCGCCAGTTTGCCGTCACCTACTTCATGGCGAGCGTCGACCCATTGGTAGAAAACACCCGCTTTGCGGAGGCGAACGACGCGGACTTTCCGTTGCTCAGCGACCCGGACAAGACAATCGCCCGCGCCTACGGTGTGCTGAACGCCGGCGGCCTGGCCAGCCGGCACACGATCTACATCGGCGGCGACGGCAAGGTGCTGGCGATAGACAGCGCCGTGCGACCAGCCACCTCGGCCGAAGACATGTTGTCGCGCCTGCAGGCGCTCGGCGTGCCGCGCCGGCACTGACGGGCGCATCCGACCGCACCGGCACCGCATCCACCACGACGCCAACGATGTACGAGACCTTCTTCGCGTTCACCGAACGCCCCTTCTCGATCGCCCCCGACCCGCGGTTCCTCTACCTGTCGGAGCGGCATCGCGAAGCCCTCGCACACCTCGTCTACGGGCTGAACGACGCTGGCGGCTTCGTGATGCTCACGGGCGAGGTGGGCACGGGCAAGACGACGCTCTGTCGCAGCCTGCTCGCGCAGGTGCCGGAGAACATCGACGTCGCCTTCGTGCTGAACCCGCGGCTGGACGCCGTCGAACTCCTCGAGACCGTGTGCGACGAGCTGCACGTGAACACCGAGAACGCCCGGGGCAGCATCAAGCAGCTCGTCGATCGCATCAACGCGCACCTGCTCGCCCGCAACGCCGACGGCCGCTCGACCGTGCTGCTCATCGACGAGGCACAGAACCTCTCCAGCGATGTGCTCGAGCAGCTGCGGCTGCTGACCAACCTCGAGACCAACGAGCGCAAGCTGCTCCGTATCATCCTCATCGGCCAGCCCGAGCTCGCCGAGAAGCTCGCCAGGCCTGACCTGCGCCAGCTCGCGCAGCGGATCACTGCGCGCTATCACCTCGAGGCGCTGCAGGCAGCCGACACCGGTGCCTACGTCGAACACCGGCTGCAGGTGGCAGGCGCTCGCGCGACGCTGTTTGGTGCTGCGGCCCTGCGCGCGCTGCACAACGCTTCCGGCGGCGTGCCGCGCCTGATCAACGTGATCGCGGACCGCGCGTTGCTCGGTGCCTACGCCAGCGGACGGCGCGAGATCACGCCGGAGATGGTGCGCAAGGCAGCGAAGGAAGTGATGGGGGACCGCCCGCCGCGGCGATGGCCCGCCTGGGCCGTGGCGGCATCCACAACCGGCGTCCTCGGCGCCTGCGCCCTCGCGGCGTGGGCACTGGTGGCACGTGACGACCGAGGTGCGGCTGGCACCGTTCCGATCATCGCGGAGGTGGCCGGACCTGCCCCTGCTGCCGGCGCGACAGGGGATGCCAACGGTGCCCTGCCGACTGCGGAGGTTTCGCCGGCTGCTGCAGCCGGCGGCGCCATGCTGATTGGCCCGGGCAATGACGCGCGCGTGTCGTCGTCAGGTTCGCACGACGGCGACGAGCAGCGCATGCCGGCCAGCGTGCGTGCGCAGTTGCCTCCCTGGCCCGACTACGCGCCGCGCGAAGACTCGGAGGAGCGCGCCTTCGCGATCCTGTTCGATCGCTGGCACGCGCCATTCGAGGCGGCCGAAGGGGAATCGCCGTGCAGCTTTGCCAGCAAGGTCGGCCTTGCCTGCCTGAGCGGCACAGGCTCCATTGCGGACCTCCTGGATCTCGATCGTCCTGCCGTACTGGAGCTTGGGGCAGGCAGCACGACGCGGTACGCAGCCGCCGTCGTCGCCGCGCAAGGCGACACGGTCGACGTGATCATGGCCGACCGTACCTACCGAGTGCCGCAGGCCAGTCTTGCCGCGATCTGGAACGGCCGCTACACGCTGCTGTGGCAGCTGCCGCCCGAGTACCGAGGGCCGATCGGCAGCGGCACCAGAGGGCCCAGCGTGGCCTGGCTGCGCCAGCAGCTCCAGGAAGCCACCGGCGTGCCGCTCCCGGGCTCTGTCCAGGACGCGTTCGACGCCAGGCTCGCGCGTGCGCTGCGCGAATGGCAGGCTGCGCAGGGGTTGCTCGCGGATGGCAGCGCCGGACCGCGTACCTGGATCGCGCTGCACGACGCCGTAGGGCTGGAGGCACCCAGACTGCAAGCACCCGGTGCGCGCGCCCGTGCCGCCTTCGTCGCTGCAGCCGAGCCCCCCACTGCTCCGATGCCCGGTGCGCGAACAGCGGCCGCCACGCCGCGTCGCCCCGTCGTGGCGCCGGCCGGCCCGCGCCGGCCGACTCAACAGGTGCCAGTGCCAGTGTCGCCGCATCCGCCATCCGAGGCTGCATCGTCAGGCGCACGAGCGGAGATCATCATCGAGACAGCGGAGGAACCTGCGCGCGACGCATTGCCCGATGACCACCGCGGCAGGGCCGGCTGACGATGTCGTACATCCTCGACGCCTTGCGAAAGTCCGAGCAGGAGAGGCTGCGTGGTCAGCCATTGTCTTCGCTGAGTCACGCGCCCATCGGCCAGGAGATCGCCCGCCGGCCAGGCTGGTTGCTGCCACTGCTTGCAGCAAACCTCGTGCTCGGCACGGTGCTCGCGGTGTGGTGGCTACGCAGCGCAGCCGACAACGACGTCGAGGCCCAGGCCGCGTCAGCGGCGCCGATCGCCGGCGAGCCGGCAGCAATCCAGGGCGCGATCCGCCCCAAGGACGGGACCCGCCTCAGTGCGCCTGCGTCGGCCTCCCTGCCGCCTGTCACCGATGCAACGGGCGCGATCCCGTCGACCACGCCGGAGGACGAGTACGTACCACTGCCGGAATCGCCATTGCCCAACGAAGCCTACGAACGAGCGGGCGACTGGCGTGACGCGTCCTCCGACGGCTGGCCAGCACTTGCGCTGTCGACCCACGTCTACTCGAGCGCACCGGCGTCTCGCAACATCATCATCAACGGCCTTCGCATGAAGCAAGGCGACAGCCTGGAAAACGGCGTGAAGATCGAGGAGATCACCGAGACCGGCGCCCGCGTATCCTGGCGCGGTGCCGAGCGCGAGCTCGACATCACGCGTTGAGTCCGGCACGCGAGGCCAGCAGCACAGGCACTTGCTTCCTCGCAATGACCTCAGCCGCCCGCCGCGGCTGCCTTGAGTGCAGCGACCTCGCCCTGCAGGTTGCTGATCGTGCGATTGAGCTGCTGCCGGAACTTGTCGATCGCGGCGACGGCCTCCTCGTTCTCGCGCACGCGCCGCTCCAGGCTCGCGCGCAGGGAGCGCGCGTTCTGGTCCGCGGCATTCACCTTGTCGACGAGTTCGCGATTGGCAGCCGTCAGCCCTCGGATGGACTCGTTGGCGCGCGCCAGAAGGGCCCGCTGCTGCTCCAGTTCCTTGCCCTGCTGCGCAGTGAGCGCCTCGAGCGCAGTGGCACGATCCGTCGCGGCCTTCAGCGCCGAGTCGGTGCGCCCAAGTGCGCGCCGGGTCTCGTTGATCGCATTGCGATTGCGATCCGAGCTGTCCTGCAGCTTCTTCGTCTCCGAAGCCTGGGCGCTGATCTTCTCTTCCGTCGCCGAGCTCGTCTCGCTCAACGTGGAGCCGGTGATGTTGAGTTCTTCCTCGAGCCGCTTGATGCGCGCCGCAGAGTTGGCGAGCTCGGCTTCCGCCATCGTGAGCTGTTCATGCTGCACGTAGGCGAACCAGCTGCCGGCGCAGACGATGAGGCCAAGCACCACGATGAGGGGTATGGGGAAGGCCGAGGCCGCACGCGCGGCGCCTGGTGCCGCCGTCGCCGCA
>SXGT01442223.1_pt1 | contig 40573 bp, 51 predicted proteins | sample 3176221 | NCBI WGS metagenome assembly SXGT01 (sample SAMN11356862, study PRJNA531348) | freshwater metagenome | isolation source: freshwater sample F1-120 | place: China: Fuxian Lake, Yuxi | collected 2017-12-25
AATTACTGCGATAATTTTGGCAGCAATTACAGGTGCAAGTTTTCTGTTATGGGTAATTCCACAAGAAAACGAAACAACTTTTGTAGTAACAGATTATCAAGGATATCTTGATGGTGTAAGAAATATTCACGAAGTTTTACAAGAATCAGTAGATATTGAATACAAAAATTTACAGGAAGGTAAAATTTCACCAGAGGAATACATTACTGTAACTGAAGTAACATCATCCCAAGTAAGAACACAGATTAGCGAATTCATTACTTCACAACCATCTGAACAATGGCAAGAAAGCTACATTAGTTATATGAATGGGATGAAGGAATTTAACAAGTATATTCTAGAAACACAAGTCTTAGCAAATCAAATTCAAAATGAAAGCCCGGAGGATGAACTTTTAGAAACAATCGATAGAATAAAAACAATAAAAACAGAATCTATAGAGCATATTAAAAAATCTAACGAATTAAGGCCATAGGCTCAAAACCCAATTATACTAATCAGAAATGTTGGAAATCATTAAAAACCAATTACATCTTACTGTATGCATTGTCACAAAGGTCTACTAAAGTAGAAAAAGAAATCAGTAAATCAACAGCCAACAAATTATTAGTAATTTGTGTAGACAGGGATAATGATTTAGGTGAGAAGACAGGAATTAGTACTCCAGTAATAGGAAGGGATGCATGTATAGAGGCAGCACAGAGATTGGCGCTAGAGGATCCAGAGGATGCTGATTCAAATTCAATATTTGCAGCCATTAAAACATATGAAGATTTAATTAGTAAGGGATATCAAGTTGAAGTAGCTACTATTACAGGAGTAAAAAGTAGAGGAGTTCAAGCAGATGAAAAAATACTACTTGAAACAAAAATATTATTAGAAAAATTTCAAGCAAATGGAGCAGTTATTGTTTCAGATGGAGAAGATGATGAAAGTGTAATTCCAGTTATTCAAAATGTTTTGCCAATAGTATCAGTACAACGAGTAGTAATGAAAGTTAGCAGAACTGTAGAATATTCTTATGCAGTTTTTGGAAAATATCTAAAAATGATTGTTTATGATTCAAAATATTCAAAATTCTTTTTAGGAGTTCCAGGAATTCTACTATTGATAGGAGGCATTGCAACTGTTATTGGATATACTGCTGAAATATTTGCACTACTTCTAAGCATTTTAGGTATTACATTATTGATTAGAGGATTTGATGTAGATAGAATATGGTCAAATTGGTCGAAACCTACACCGACAGGTTTTATCAGAATTTTTACAATGGTTACAGGAATATTAATAATTTTATCATCAGTTCCATCTGGAATTAATGCTATTGATTCAAAAATAATTGAGTCAAATGGATTAGTAGAGATTTTGACAAATCAAATAGCAGTAGGACAATATGTAGCAGGATCATTGCCAATTCTATGGATTGGTTTGGGAGCAATATTTGCTGGAACATTACTTAGTAATTGGATACGAGGAATCCCTAAACAAATTAGTGATATTCTCAGAATAGTTGTTTTAATTTCGCTATATCCATTAATTACACAATTTACAAACATAATGATATTTGACGAGAGTTCATTTACATTAATTCCACCATTGTTAGGAGGATTAGCAGTTACATTAGTTTCAGCCGCACTTCTGTTTAAAAAATATAGAAAACAAAAAGAACAAGAGATGGTTTCAGATGAACTTCCATAAATTAAAAAAATTTTAAAGAACACTGATATCACCAACTATCTATTAATTTTTAACGGGAAATGAATAAAATAAAAGACACGATTTTGGAATTATCAGGATTATACAAAATTTATGGTAAAAAACTAGAAAATGAGATTAAAACTGGGGATATTCCAAAACACATTGCATTAATTTTAGATGGAAACAGACGATGGGCAAAACTGCATTTAGAGATTAATAAAAAGGGGCATTGGAAGGGAGCAGATGCGGTTGAAAATTTACTTGATTGGTGTGAAGAATTCAATATCAAAATTGTTACACTTTATGCATTATCAGCAGAAAATTTAGATAGAAAAGATGGCGAACTAGATGATCTCTATGAATTAATCCAAATCAGATTAGAAAAATTATACAACGATCCTAGAATACACAGGTGTAAAATGAGAGTTAAAATAATTGGAAGAATAGAATTACTGCCAGAATCAATTAAAGATGTTTTAACAAGATTAGATAATGTAACAAAAAACTATAACAATTATTTTCTAAATATTGCATTAGCTTATGGTGGTCAGTATGAATTAGTTGATGCAGTGAAGAAAATTGCTGAAAAAATTAAAACTGGAGATTTACAAATAGAGGAAATTACAAAAAAAGAAATTGAATCAAATCTTTACACATCACATTTACCACAATCAGAACCAGATATGATTTTACGAACATCAGGTGAAAAAAGATTAAGTGGATTTTTAATGTGGCAAAGTGCATATAGTGAATTAATTTTTATGGATATTTTTTGGCCAGAATTTAGAAAGATTGATTTAATGAGAGCCATCAGAACATTTCAAGTAAGGAAAAGAAGGTTAGGAAAATGATTGAAGAAACATCTGCTGGAATTGTATTATTTAGAATGGAAGAATCAAAAAAATTATTTTTATTATTAAACTATCCATCAGGTCATTGGGATTTTGTAAAGGGTAAAATGGAAAAAGGAGAATCAATTCATCAAACAGCAATTAGAGAAACAAAAGAAGAAACTGGAATTTCAGATATAACATTTGTAGAAAATTTTCAAGAATGGATCAAGTATGATTTTAAATATCAAGGACAATTAGTTAAAAAAGAAGTTGTATTCTTATTAGGAGAAACTAAAACTAAAGAAATTAAAATTTCACACGAACACACTGGATACACATGGATGGACTACAATTCAGCAATGGAGAAAACAACATTTGATAATGCAAAAACGGTATTAACAAAAGCACAAAAACTACTTTCCAATACTTTGTAAATGTAATTTTTTTGCTGCACTAACAGAATTTTTAGCATTCAAAATAGTTCTACCCACGATTAAATAATTTGTACCAGATGAAATCACTTCTGACACACTTCCACCTTGAGTCCCTATACCAGGTGAAAAAATACTTAAATTTTTTCCTGCTTGTTTAGAACAATATTGTATAATTTTTGGAAATGTCGCTCCAACTACAATACCATCAACTTTTGCAATTAATGCCCAATTCAAAAATAACTGGTATAGTTGTTGTTTTTTACCCATTTTAATTTCCATATCATAAGATAGTTTAGCCTCAGGAGCACTCATGTGACATAAAGTAATCACGCCTTTTTGTTGTTTATGAGATGATTTTACTAAATTTTTCAAACTATCTAATCCCATGACAGGGTTTGCGATAACTGCGTCAAATCCCAAATTCCATAAATGTTCAGTTGTTACACGATTAGTATTTCCAATGTCATTTAGTTTGATATCAGCAATTGTTTGTAATCCATAATTATGTGCAGTTTCATTAATTTTAGTTATTTCTTTAGCACTAAGTGGTAGAAGTAGATGAAAATTTAGTTTTATTGCACATAAATAGGGATTTAGTTTTTTGATATTTTGAATAGTTTTATTTTGTAAATTTTTTTCTGATGAATTGTAATCATTAGCAAGGATTACTTTACCATTGCTTTTTGAAATCTGAGAAAGTCTAGTTTTGAAGGTGGCCATAATCAACTAGTGGATGAGTGTTCTTCAATTTTATTATTTTGATGTAAGAGTATCCATGTTCAGATGGGTTTGAAACAAATGTTGGTTCAATTCCATTTGTTGAAGAAAATCTTACAAATGGGTTTTTAGGATCACTATCCAAAACAATATGACAAAAGTAGGATGTACCCTCATCATTAAAATTCATAAAAACTCCAAGAAGCCATTTATCGTTGTGTGGAAATAAAAATAGAGGAAAAGGAACTTCATCAAAACCCCACGTAAGTTTTGCAAGACTAGACAAATCTTCTAGCTCAATTGGTTGATATCTATCAAGAGTACCATTACCAGGTTGAAGTGTTTTTGGAAGAGATTTAATTCTAATAATTGGAGAATAAAGTTTGCTAGAGTCCGAAGTAGAATCTACAATATCAGATTCCTCTTTTCCAGATTTTAATCCATAACAAAGATAATTTCCATTACGTTCTAGAGGAGTATAATAAACAATTGGTTTTTGTTGTAAGATATCTATTTGTACAGATAAAATTTTTTCCCCATCATGATTATGTGAAAATGATACACGAGGTGCACGTTCAAGTGCACATACTAATCTTGTAAATTCTAAAGTTGAATATACTTGGATATAACGAGGTAATTTATCAACAACAACAGGAGTTTCTAATTTGTCCACAGGGATTTCTAATACATTATCAAATTAAACTTATCCAAAAAATGCGAGCCTAGATTCTTCTATCAACAATATCATTAACTGAAGGACCAGTTCCAATAATTGTTACAGGCGTATTTAATTCATTTTCAATATTTTTAATAAATGATTTAGCATTACTAGACAATTCATCATATGAAGTTTTTCCAGCACATTCAGGAAAAACAACATCAAGTTTTGTAATTGAAATTTGTGTTGCACCATTAAGCATAATTGCACGTCTGGCTAAATCAAAATCAAAATCAGCTGCACGTCTTTGACGACCAGTAACAGTTCCAAATTCAGACCAGTTTTTCTTTTCTGCATCCTCTAATGATAGTTCTTTAGCTAAAGGACCAGTTCCAACTCGAGTAACGTAAGATTTGAAAACAACAATTACTTCATCAACTTTTGTAGGTCCTAAACCTACGTCAGCACAAATTCCAGACGCAGTTACATCTTTAGAAGTTACAAAAGGATATGTTCCATGCCATAATGACAAAAAAGTTCCCTGAGTACCTTCAACTAGAACATTTTGATTTTTAGATAATGCTGAATTTATTTCCGCAGGAACATCAGCAATTAAAGAAGATAATGAATCAAAATCTTTTGCCATTTTTAAAACACGCATCGCTCTATCAGAATTAGCAGGACCAGTTCCAGAACCAGTACTACCGATTTTTTCTTTCAATTCCCCTTTAGAATCTCTCATTAAATGAGATTCCTCAATTATTCCACAGTGTTTATCAATAAATACACGACCAGATACACCAAAATCTTGAATTTCATTATGAAGAACTTCAGGATTTATCACAACACCAGGTCCAATCATTACTTTAGCATTTTTATTTAAAAATCCACTTGGAAGCATTCTAACTTTGTATACTTTATCGCCGTCCACTATAGTATGACCTGCATTAGGTCCAGCACCACCACGAACTATAATTTTGGGATCATCCTTTATTGCCAAATATGAAATAATTTTTCCTTTACCTTCATCACCAAAAAATCCTCCAACAACAACAGTTGATGTCATAATGTCAAACATCTATTTCGTTTATTTAAGCTAAAGTGTTACTACATTATTTTATATTCAATAAAAATTACATTAGATTTATGTCTGGAGATAATTTTGCTGGAAATATTATAGTGAATTTAGCTAGTCTACCAGACTTTCTAAGAACCCCAATTTTAAAAAAAAGGATGATAGAATTTTTTTCAAAAGATGAAGCAGATAAAAAGGAAATCATTAACAATGCATTAGAAGCAGGTCCAACCATTCCATTTCTAAATTTTTCAAAATTATTTAAATCGTGGTTAAAAATTATAGCAAATTTATCTGAAGAACATAGAGAAGGAATGTTTCATGCATATATTAAAGAATCACTTATACAGCCAGAAAAATTAATTGCATTTAATTTAGATGGAATTTTAGAAATCTTTTTGGAGTTAGAGGAGAATGAAAAAGAGACTATATCAAATACAATTAAAAAAATTATTGAAAATCTTAATGATAATGAAAGAAAGAAAATTCTAATTATGATACCAAATAATGCTAAAAATCATTTAAAAATTTAGTTACCTTGTGGCTCATCAGGCTTTCGATTATCCTCATTTGAATAATCAACAATTTCACCTTCAGGAGATAAAACACCTACAAAGATTTTTTCATGTTTTTTTAACAATTTGCGATGATCAGCCATTGACATATCTAGCTTCATTTCATTCATTACCATAATTTGATATTGTTTCCACTCAGCCCAACATTTAGTGCATGTAGGATATTTTTCATTTACGGGTCCTAATTGTTCAGTATCTGGAATAGAACTTTTACATTTAGTACAAGTACGACTCATAGAAATCAGCAAGAAAGAACTCCTTTTATCTTTTTTTGATGTAAAGTAATAATAATTCATAAACAGTACTAGGTAGTATGAAAATCAAATGTCCAAAATGTAATGGGAATGCAGAAATGGCTATGGATTATTCAATGGTTAAGTGTGGTTCATGTGATTTGGATATGAGCTATGGCGAATATGTAAAATTTGTAGCTCACAATCAACCCAAATATTCAGACATTTTAGGAGATTATGCAGCTGGCGGTAGTACAGAAGGACATACTGCAGGTTCCTTGGATGAATGGGATTAACAATTTAGTAAAATGATTCATCAGATTAAAATAATTACTTTAAGAAATTACTAAACAATATTGGAATTTTTACTAGAAAATATACTTAATCTTGTTGGATTTTTAGTAGGACTTACAATAGGAATAATATCATACATTGGATTTAGAAATATAGGTAGTCCAACACTATTTAGATTAGCAATTGCATTTCTTTTAATAAGTTTAGGATTTTTTGTCATTTGGTCTGGATATGTGTTAGAAGATTATATAATAAAATCAGGAAAAATAGATGGAGGAATTCAAACTGTAGGAATTGTAATTCAAACTGTAGGATATTTTTTTATAGCATTTTCTCATAGTATAAAATCATTATTTCCAAAATCTAATTACTTTAGATCAGTAGGAATTTTACCATTCTTTTTAGTATCAACTGTTCAAGTAGAACATATTTTTAGATCAGTTTCATTTATTCTACTAGTATATGGTGCAATTGAAACAATATTATCATATAGAGATAATAAAAACAAAAATGCAATTTCAATAGCATTAGGATTGGCACTTTTAGCAATAGGAGAATTTTTAGGATGGTATTCTTTTGTATTTCCAGAATCGATTCTATATTCAATGTCAATCACAATCAAAATTGCAGGATTAATTGCATTATTTATTCCAGTAAGCAAAGTTCCATTAAAGAAGATAAAATTTGATGATGATCTAGATAAAATCTAAAATAGGCTCAAAAATAAAGAGTTGTCAAATTCTTTTATCTTTTTTGTCCACACAAAAATATCAATTGGCTCTCATACGGATTTATAAATAATAAATCAAGAAAATGGCAGAATATAGAACACAATTAAAAATAATTGGAGATATTTTATCAACTACCAGAGATGATCTTAAAGATGAAGATGGAGCTACAGTTACTTATCTTATTAGAAAAGCAAATATTTCTCACTCTAGAATTTCTACAATTTTAAAAACACTAGTGTCACAAGGTTTGTTAGAACAAGCTGATTCACAAGGTTCAAACAAATATAAAATTAGTCAATCAGGTAGAGAATTTCTTCAAGCATATAATTCATTTACACAATTTACAAATAATTTTGGTCTTAATATTTAATTTATTACTTCATCTAGATTATCATCTAAATCATCTTCAAATCCATTATCATCAAAATCAGGTGTGAAAGACATATGGGATTAATAAAATAGAGACAGATAAAAGGAGATCTAAAAGAAAATAATAATTAAAGAAAAGAACATCAAAAAACTATTGAAAGTAGATTGTAATGAAGAAGGTATTAAAAGAACACATCAAGTATTTCAGAAAGGGGGAATAATAGTATTCCCAACAGATACCGTATACGGTATAGGATGTGATCCATACAATCAAAATTCAATAAAAAAAATTTATGAAATTAAATCAAGAAAAAAAGTAAAATCATTACCAATATTAGCATACTCACTGGATATTGTAAAAAAAATAGTAGTAATTGATGAATTTACTGAAAAGATAATACAAAAAAATTGGCCAGGACCACTAACGTTGATTTTAGAATTAACAGATGAAAAATTAAAAAAATCATTAAACTTACAAAATAAAATTGCAGTAAGAATTCCAGATTCTAAATGTACTTTAAAATTGTTAGAAAAGTGTAAATTAATAGTAGGAACTAGTGCAAATATTTCTGGAAATTCATCATATACAAATCCAGATGAATGTATAAAAAATATTAAAAATTATGATCTATTTCTTAATGGAGGAACAATTAGAAGTAAAGGAGAATCAACAATAATTGAAGTAGAAAATAAAACTATCAAAATCATTAGAGAAGGTGCATTGAAAATGGAGGATATTTTGATATGATAAATTTGATAGTTACATGTGCTAGAAATTTGGAAGGGGAAACAGAGGATGAATTAATAGTTATTTTAGATGAATTAGGGGATTCAGACGTCAAAATTTCAGTAAGTAATATGTCAGGAATAATTACAGTACAAACAAAATTAGATCCAATTGACGTAGTTAGAAAAATGAAAAAAATGTTGTTAGATGAACCATGGAGTATTAGATATTGTTTAAGGGTAATACCAATTCAAGAAACAATTGAAACAAAAATAAATGAAATTGAAAAAATAATTTTAAGTATGTCAGATAAAATTGAAGAAAAAGAATCATATAAAATATTAATTGAAAAAAGAAATTCAGACATTTCAAGTAAAGAAATAATTACAAAAGTAGCAAATAAAATTAAAAATAAAGTCTCATTAGATTTTCCAGATAAAGTAATTTTAATTGAAATATTAGGAATAGTTACAGGAATTTCAGTATTGAAAAATTCAGACATACTAAGTCTTGAGAAAACTAAACGTAGTATGTCAGATTAGAATAGAAGCTTTTTCTACTAAAATATCTTCTAAAGGAGTTTCAGAATACACGGAATCAATATGCTTTTTTGAAATATTGAAATGTTTTTTTAAAAACAAATCATTATTTTTTAAAAATAAATTTATACATAAAGGAGATAATTCAGAATATAATAAATTAACAGAGTTTTTATTTCCAATAGCAATTAAAATAAAATTAGTAAGAGGTTTTATTCCAACAGATGAAATTGCATTAGAAATTTGTAAAGTCACTGCAAACCTCATTAGGATATCAGTTTCAATTTTATTTGAAAGTAAAATATTATTTTTTTCAGCTTCAATAGAGAGTGTTAAAATTTTTTTTAAATGAGATACGCTACAAATAAAATTACTAGATACCACTTGAAATTTAATTTTTGGGTATTTTATTCTCAAAGCATCAATAAATTTTACGTCAGTTGTTTTTTGACCACGAATTTCAATAATTTGAATAGATTTTTTATGAATTTCAAAAATTAATTTTTTAGATGAACCTCCATGGATTACAGGAATAACACTTACAATATCACCATCATGCACAATAGTATCTTTTCCATTCATCGCAGAAGAATCACAACCATTGATAGCAATTAAAATATTCTCAATATCAATATCAGAAGTATTTACAGGTTTAATTTTTAATAATAATTCAAGTAATTGATTAATTGAAATATTAGAATTATCAATTTTTAATTCATCAGAATTAAAAGATTTTCTAGCTCCACCAATTAATTTTATAGTTATCATTTTTACGTCTGATTTAAAATTTAGAAATTAATATTTAATTGATTATTCGGTTTTTTTATCATCTGATGTAGTTGAATGTAAAATAGATTCAATTTCTTCATTAGTTAGAGTAATTTCTTCATCATTTTCAGAATCATCATCTAATTCGTCATGCTCTAATGATGATTCTTCAATATCAGAAGAATCGTAACTACTTTTATTTTGCTTAAATTCTTCTTCACGAATTTGTTTTTTTATGTATCGTGTGATATATCCTGCGATTTTATTTTTTAGTCCTTTAGAATATATGATAGTAAGTTGATTTAGTACTATTTTGTTTTCAGCAAAGTCTTCACCAAATTTTGATTTATTTTCATCCATTACTTCAAATGAGAGACGCTTTATTCTATCCACACGTCAATTAATGGAGGGGGTATTTTATACCTATATTCCAAGAAAACGTTTTGTATTTTCTTCTAACAGTAATGACATTTCATCAAATGTTTTTTCTAGAATTTTAGAAGCACAAAAAATCACACTTGGAATAAAGCTGATCTGACCACATTTCATTTCAAAACATCGAGAAAATCTAACAGGTCCATCAGTTTCAACAAGAATTTTTGATTCACTAGTTTTAGACAATAAAATTTGTTTATCATTTGCATATATCATTACAGGTCCAAAAGATACAAAAAAATCCATATCCATTGCTTTTTGAAGTTGTTTTTTACTACCATCAAACCAATGCAATAAAGCATGTTTAGTATCATATGAAGTCATAATTTCAAAAATATCATCAAGACTTTTTCTGGAATGAATTGATACTGGTTTATGAAACTTTTCTGCAGATGAAAGTAATGATTCAAAAACATGAATTTGCCTTTTAGTTTCATTATTATTTTTACAGTATGTAGGATCTAATCCAATTTCTCCAATACCTGAAATATTATTTTGATTTAATTCTATTAAATCATTAATTTTTTCAGGATCATCATTAGCAAATTCAGGATGAATTCCAATAAAAGGTAAAACTAGATTACTTTTTTTTGACAATAATAAAGTTTCTAATGAATTCTCGACATTCATAGAAACACAACATGCTTTAATTTTAAGAGATTCCATTTGAGTTAGTATAAAATTAATTTCGGAAAGATATGCAGAATCTGATAAATGAATGTGAGAATCAAATGACCAAGACATTTTCTAATTAATTCTCAATATAGTCTGTATAAATCGATTCCTTAGTGATATTTTTTCACTCACTAGGTTTTTTGACAAAAAATTAAAATAAATTTAATGAAATCATCAGAGTTAGGACTATCTGCAATGTATAGAATCTTAAAAAAAGCAGGTGCAGAAAGAGTTAGTGATGAATCTGCAGACGAATTACGAAGAGTGATAGAAGATATTGCTGATAATATTGCAAAAAATGCAGTCGACATGGCATCTCATGCAGGTAGAAAAACAGTCAAAGGAGAAGATATTAAATTGGCTTCAAAATCATTTAGTAAATTCTAATCTAAAGAGTTTAATTGTTCAATTCGTATTTTTCAAAATGGTACTCTGGCAGAACGGTTATGCGTGAGCCTGCAAAGCTTATACAAGGGGGTTCGACTCCCTCGGGTACCTTTACTTAACAATAACTTGAGCTTTCATCCATGGATGTAGCGTACAAAAATAATCATAAGTTCCATATTCATCAAAAGATAATGTATAATATTGATATGGATCTAAGTAACCACTATCAAAAATTCCAGAAGGCTCACCATAAAATCCCGAAGTTACACTATGAAAAGATGAATCTTCATTTAACCAAGTAACTGATTTTCCTTTTTCAACAATAACAGTAGAAGGAATGTAACAGATATCTTCAATATCACATCCAGGACGGGAAACTTTTGTAGGCATAACAACATCAACTATGATAATTTCTTCTACCTGTGAATTAATTTCTTCAGAATCAGTTTCTTCAAAATTAAGACTAGACAGGTATATGCCAATAATTAAAATTGATACACCTAAAACTATTACCAAAGGAATTATTTTTTTTATCAATTCATATCAAACCCGTTAGAGAGGTATTACACAATTACCTAACTCTCTAAATATATAATACATTACAAAAATTAATGACACAAAATCCAAGCGGTCTATTAGAGTACATACCAGGAGTACAGGCTCTATTAGTAGAAAAAAATTCCAGCTCGCCTTTAGAGGGATTTGCAGAAAATATTAGAGAAAGTATACATGAATATGCAGAGAATTCAAAAAACGAAGTAGAAAAAGGAAACAATTTCCTTCAATGGATTTTAACAAGAGTTTTTGAGGCTACAGAAGATGATGCTGCAGATGCAATAGTGGATGGAGCAAATGATCTTGGAATTGATGCATATCTACCAGTTGATTTTTCGGACAATACAGTTAGATTATTTCAATCCAAATATGGGACATCACATTCACTTGAAGCAATTGCTAAATTCAAAGAAGATGCAAAAAGACTACTTACAAAGGATATAACAAAAATGAGACCAGAATTAGCTCAGCTTGTTACAAAAATTAAAGAAAAAAATCTCAAAATAAAATGTTGTTATGTTACTGATCAAAAAGTCGATTATCAGGATGAGATAGTAGAAATTATTGATGAAGAAAAAATAATTCAAAGTTTATGGGATAGAATAAAAAAACCTGCAGCAGGAAAAAAATCATCGATTAAACTTGAAAGAATGCTTAGACATGAAAATACCATTTTAGGAATTTTGAAACTACGTGAATTAACAGAGTTTGTTAATAAAAACAAAGACTATGTTTTTGAATCAAATATTAGACAATGGATGCAATTTAAAACTACAGTCAATAAAGGATTAAGAGATACTCTACAAACAAATCCAGGAAAATTCTTTTTTTATAATAATGGAATTACAATTGTAGTTAGTGATTTTACTGAACTAGGAGAAAATATAATTGAACTTTTTGCTCCACAAATTGTTAATGGTGCACAAACATCAAATTCAATTTTAGATCATTCAAAGAGAACAAAAAATATGGATGGATCAATGACGGTAACTATAATCAAAGCTGATGATGAACAGGAACAAAATAATATCACAAAATATAGAAATTCACAAAATTCAGTTAGAGGTAAAGATTTAGTTTCACTAATGGATTTTCATAAATCAATTAAATCACAATTAAAAAATTGTGGATATTTTTATGAAATTCAAGCAGGTTCTTTTGATTCAAAATCAAAATCAAGGCAATTGGAATACAATGGAGATGTAGATTACAATAATTATCTGCCAGATAATCATAAAAAAGTCATTGTTGCCAAAGATGCAATTCAATCACTAGTAGCAGGTATCGAACAAAGACCAACTGAATCATACAGTTCTCCAGCCCAATTTCTTCCACGAGGAAGCAAGTATGATCAAATATTCAATGAAAATCTTAAAGATGATTATAGAATTATCCTATATCCATATCTTGTAAAAGAATTTGCAAAAAAATCATTGAAATATGGAAAACAGGGAGGACATAAGACAAAGAGATATGCAACATTATTCTTTGTAGCAGTTTATTTTAGAATATTACATAAAAAAATTCTAGAAACAAAAACAGATTATAAATCAGATGTAAGAAAACTAGAGCCAATATTTCGTAGTTTTAAGCTAAACAATAGAATTTTAAAAATTACAGATGTAATTGTGACAAAATTTCTTGAAGACACAGTTGTTGATGATGAAATTGAATTGGCAAATACAAAACATAATTTTTTCTCTCAACATGTTTGGAATGATAGAATGCTTCGAGTAATAGATAAAAAAATCAGTCAAGAAGAAGAAGAAATTATAGCACTTAAAAAAATTGTAAATAGCTTATTTTAATAAAAAAGGCAGTAGTCTAACCAAGTAAAAATCTTGCAGGAGGTTTACATTGGTTAAACTAGCTACCTGATTTTATCAGAAATATGTATTATTTAACATAATTTTCTCAGTTAGAATTAATCTAGGTTGTTTTTTATATCGATAAAAAATACAAAAAATACTTTGGTGTCAAAAGAAAAATGTGCAATTTGTAATGGAAAAATACAACTACGCTACAAACCAATGGATAAATGGGGAATCAAGGGAACGATGTGTGGAAAATGTTATTCAAAAAAAGTGCATGAACATTACCCTGGAGAACACGCTAGAGTTAACTTAGATTTAGATTAATTTTATTCAATTTTTGAATATTTATTTACATTAAAACAGTTCCAGGCTAACGAATCATCCTTTACGTCTTTCTCTTCTAAAAATTTAATATCAGTAATTGTTTTCTTTCTTTTTAAAAGATTAACTTGAAAACTAAAAAATACTTTACAACTACAATCATTGAATAAACACACATCATCATCACCTTCATCATGATCTTGAGCTTCATGGCCACAACTACACATATCACTTTTTTTGGCATCATTAAGAGAATTTTTTTGATAAACACCTAATCGAAGATAGGCTTCACCTCCATGACCTTTTTTAAATCGCTCATAGTGTTCAGATTTTGCCAATATTTTAAAAAATGCTAAATTAGTATCAGGTTTTTGAGAATCAGATCCCATAATGAACCAATAATCATCTTTCATCTCTACAAATCGAATTTTAATTGATGGATCTACCCACCAATGAATAGAGTCATTCCATAGCGAAGCAGATTGTTTTCTATCAACAATTAATGGAATAACATTCATTCTAAGATCATAATAACGATATGCGACACCTGCAAAGTCATCAAACCATGGAATTGGTGATTGAGATGACATTGTACCAAAATACAGTTGGAGCTTATTTATCTGATCTGAATTTATGGTAATACCCTTATATCTCAGTTTGAAATTATAGACGACATGGTATCTTATAGAACTAGTATGCAAATTGTTGCAGATCTTTTGACTGTTACCCAACAATCAGGTCAAGAAGGTATCAAAACAACATCTCTTCTAACAAAAGCAAATTTATCACATTCGAGATTATCTAAATTTTTAGATAATTTAACAGGTGCAGGTCTCATTAACAAAATTGAGTATGATGGAAAAAATACTTTTGTAATAACTTCTAAAGGAAGACAATATTTGGATTCATATGCTAATTTTTCAAGTATTGCAGAATCATTTGGTTTAGAACTTTAAAATCTATTTTTTAGGTCTTTTCCTATTAGCGTTAAGATTTTGTCTTTCTTTCTTATCCTTGTAACCACCATAAAAAATAATGAAGATAATGCCTCCTATAGAACCATAAAATAGTGGAAGAAAAGGTTGTTCGCGTATTTCTCCACTTGTCGGTGAAACAAATGCAATTGGAATTCCCACGACCATAAAAATCAAAATAATTGTAAGATACTTATCCATACATTGCGTATCTAACAAAACCATATATCTTTTTGATTCTAGAGAATAAAATAGAAAAAAGATGCCAAAATTACTAGAAATGATAGGATTTGTACTTGTATCAATTATGATTTTAGGATTTGTTGGAGCATTAAACCCGTATATTGAAAATGGATTAACTCCACTCTTTTGGGGATGTGCAGGCGGAACTCTCATCATAATCTTGTATAGAAAAAGAAAAAGAAAACAAGCAGGGCTAGAATAGAAAGAATTTTACAAAAAATTACGAAATGATTTATTATTTATCAATCGACAGATCTATAAACAAGTATTTCAACAAATTAAATGAAGTATGAAAGAACAAACAAGTCAATGGTGGATAGGTTTAGGTAAAGAATTAGAAGTAGATATTGAAGCTTTAGATGAACAATAGAAGAAAGTTGAAACAATTTTAAAAATATACAAAATAAAGCCTTGAACGGGATCTGAACCCGCGACCTACTGATTACGAATCAGTTGCTCTACCAGGCTGAGCTACCAAGGCACGATTGAATAAATACATCAGAGTTAATAAAAAGCCTTTCTGACTTTGGGTAATTGAAAAAAACAATTTCAGGGATTAGAGGAATATTTGGAGAAGATCTCAATCTAAAAGACATAATTGAGTTTTCTAATAATTTCTCATCTCTTATTAAATCACAAAAATGTGTAATTGGTAGAGATACAAGACCTTCAGGTAAAATTATTCAAGAAACAGTTAGTGGAGTTCTAATGAAAAATGGAATAGATGTTTTCGATTTAGGAATGGTACCAACTCCAGTAATATTTAGAGAATCAAGAAAATATGGTGCAGGTATTGTGATTTCTTCATCACATAATCCTATAGAATGGAATGGAATGAAATTTATTTTAGATGGAAGAGGAATTAATGAAAAAGAACTTCCTCAAATAATAAATCATAAAGAAATTTTAAAATCAAAAATAGGTAAAATTAAAAAAATAGAATCAACATACATTGAAGATGCAAAAAAAATTATAGGTAATATAGAAAATTTTCCTAAAATTGTAGTAGATATTGGAGGAGGAGCTGCAAAAGATTTTGCAGTTAATTTGTTAAAAAATATTGGATGTGATGTTGAAGTCATAAATAAAGAACTTTCAGGTTGTTCAAGAGGCCCAGATCCTACATCAGATGAATTAATACAATTAAAGGATATATCAAATAACAAAGAAATTGGATTTGCATTTGATCTAGACGGAGATCGCTTAGTAGTTGTCATAAAAGGAAAAAAACAAGCTCCAGATGTAACATTAGGTTTAGGAATTGCAAAATCATTAGAACTTGGATACAAAAAATTTGTCTTAAGTATAGACACAAGTATATCAATTGAAAAATTCATTAAAGAAAAGGGTGGAACGGTTCTGAGATCAAAAGTAGGGGAAGCAAATGTAATTGAAGAAATGTTAAAAAATGATTCTCAAGCTGGTGGAGAAGGAAGTAGTGCAGGATTTATTTTACGTGAATTTAATTATTGTAGAGAAGGAATTCTTACAAGTGGTTTAATATCATCAATGCTAAAAAATTCAAAATTTTATGAAATTTTAAACTATATGAAAGATTATTTTCAAATTAGAGAAAAAATAGAAATTAATTCAAATTATCATGACAGAATAATTGAAAATATAAAAAATGAGTTAACAAAAAAATATTCAGAAATAGACACACGAGATGGAATTAAAGCAATCATAGATGAAAATTCATGGGTTTTAATTAGAAAATCAAATACGGAGGATATCATTAGGATTTCTGTAGAATCAAATAATGAGGAGAAATGTAAAATGATAATTAATAATACTAAAAAAATGGTGCAAGAATATTATGACAAAATTAAGTGAAAATAAAATAATTAATATTTTTCAAACAAAATTAAGAAATAAAAAATTTATTTCAGAGGATGTTGAAGTATTCTCCTTAGGTAAAATAAAAATTATATCTAAAACAGATACAATGGTACAAAGTACAGACATTCCACAAAAAATGAAATTATCTGAGGCTGCACGAAAAAGTGTTATTGCGTGTGTAAGTGATTTTGCATGTAAAGGGGTAAAACCCAAGTATGGAATGATTTCAATAAATTTACCGAAATCTATTTCAAAAAAGGAAATAGAAAATATTGGAAACGGATTTAAAAAAGCATGTAAAGAAAATCAAATTTCAATAATTGGCGGAGATACAAATGAAGGTAGAGAAGTGGTATTCAATGTTTGTATTTTTGGAAATTCAAACAAAATTGTTACTAGAAAAGGTTCTAACAAAGGCGATTTAATATTCACTACAGGTCCATTTGGATATACATCTCTAGGTTTGAAAATACTGTTGAGTAATAATAAAACTACAAATAATTTAATAAAAAAATCGGTTAAAGCATTTACAAGTCCGAAACCAAGACTTGATTATGGTTTAAAAAATAAAAAATATTTTACATCTGCAATGGATTCAAGTGATGGGCTATCAACTACTTTAAATGAAATGTCAAAACAAAGTAAAAAAAAATTTGTTATAAATAAAATACCTATAAATAAAGATTTAGAAACTTATTTGAAAAAACAAAAGATTAATTTGAATTCATTAGTATTTCATGGTGGTGAAGAATACGAATTTGTATTTACAGTATCCCCAAAATATAAAAAAATAATAATTAAAAATGCAAAATTATTAAAAACACCAATTATTGAAATTGGTTATGTGTCATTAGGGAAAAAAGTTTATTTAGAAAATAAAGGAGAAAAAACATTACTAAAAGATTTAGGATGGAAACATTTTAAATAATTATTCACCATAAGAAAAATCTCTTTCAACATTATTGACAATATTCATAATAGATTCATCAGATAAAACAGAAACACATTCTTTCATCCACAAATCATCAAGATATAGCAATCTTTTCCTATCATTTTCTAAAAGTTGATCAGGATTTGAAGTAGGATAAATAGTATGGATTTTGTATCCTTCGTTTGCAATTTCTTGGCATTTTTTTTCTAATGGTGACAAAATTAGATTATTAAGCGATGTAGTGGATTGTATTAATACAGAGCCCAATAAAGCAACAGAAACCGCAATAACAATTACTAATAGAATAATTGAAGCCATCAAAAATATTCAGTAAATTATAGTATATCAACAATAAAGAAAATTAATCCAAGTGACTAAATTGAAACGTTTTAATGAAATCAATGTTTTTTAAACCCTTTAAGATTTGTTAAGCATTGTCAGAAATTGAGGCCCAAGTAGAAGCACCAGTTAAAACGACTGAGGCAGTAGTTGAAACAAAGGATCAACCACAAACCAAAAAAGAAGGTCCAGAAAAATGGGGAATTGCTCACATTTTCAGCAGTTTTAATAATACAATTATTCACATGACAGATTTAACAGGTGCTGAGACAGTTGCCATTAGTTCTGGTGGAGTTCATGTTAATGCAGATAGGTACGAATCATCACCATTTGCTGCAATGAAAGCTGCAAATGCAGTTAATGAAGCTACAAGAACTAAAGGATTTACAGGATTTCATATCAGAGTTCGTGCAGTAGGAGGAGTTGGTTCAAGAGTTCCAGGTCCTGGTGCACAAGCAGCCATCAGAGCATTAGCAAGAGGCGGGTTTAAAATTGGAAGAATTGACGATGTAACACCAATTCCTCATGACACCACCAGAAAGAAAGGTGGAAAAAGAGGAAGAAGAGTTTAGTTAACAGACTTTACTTTAACATTACAACCACGAGCAATAAAATAATCACTCATAAATTTAGTAAATTTACCTGCTTCATCATTAAATTGATATTTTACTAGAATATCTGAAAATTTTTCACATATACTTGTTTGAAAATTAGATTTAAATTCTAATTTAAAAAATGTCCAACCAAATTTTGAAGAAGGTTGACTAAGTGAGTAACTTGCATAGCAGTTCAAAAGACTTTCCATATGAGAAAGATTTTTTTTATACAAAGTAAATCATCAAGATAATTTTTGGTTCCAATTTCTAAAGTAATATTCATTCCACATCATTATCGGATTTGTTCGTAAGTTTATCAGTTAACGAAACAAATTTTCCATCTTGTTGAATGTTAATTTTTGTATCCATTCTTACACTTAATCCAATTGAACGAAACAATGCTAATAATTTACCACCATCAAGAATTTCAGTAATTTCACCAGTTTTAATCAATTCATATAATTTATCAATAATCATTTTAGTTTCATTTGGGAATTGAGATTCAGCATTTGTTAAAACCTCTAATCCTCTAAATCCCAATTGTTTTATCAATGCATCTCTAGGATTGATAATTTTTTCCTCAGGTGACTTTAGGTTTTTGTCCATAGTATCTCGAAAAGAAATATTTTTTTGCATTTCAGCTAAACGTTTAGATTGTAATCTTTGAAGTTCAGAATCGTCGTCGCTCAACCTTTAATCACTCCTATAGGTACTAATTTTGCAACTTTAGTAGCAATTCCCAGATTATGTGAAACATTAACTACAGAATCAACATCTTTGTAAGCCTCAGGGGTTTCTTCCACAACTCCATCTCGTGTTAATGATTTGATAAAAATACCCTTATCATTAAGAGATTTTTTTACACTATCCTCAGTAAAATTTCTTCGAGCCTGTGATCTAGACATGGTTCTTCCTGCACCATGAGCAGTGGAGCCAAAACTCAAGTTCATAGAATTAGGTTTTCCAAGTAAAATCCAACTTGATGTTCCCATAGAACCAGGAACTAAAACAGGTTGACCAAGATCACGATATTTAGAGGGAATTTCACTTCGATTTGAAGGGAACGCTCTTGTTGCACCTTTTCTATGAACAACTAATTTTCTTTCCTCTCCATTAACTTTGTGTTTTTCCACTTTAGCAATATTATGTGCAACATCATAAACTAATTTCATATCTAGATCAGATTCTGTTTGATTAAATACACGTTCAAATGATTTTCTAGTCCAATGAGAAATCATTTGTCTATTACTCCATGCAAAATTTAATGCAGCAAACATTGCTTTTCTATAAGACTCACCCTCTTCAGAATTATTTGGAACACAAGCAAGTTCTCTATCAGGTAGATTAATGTTATATTTTTCCATAGATTGTTCTGCAACTCGAAGATAATCACTACAAACTTGATGACCAAATCCTCTAGATCCACAATGAATTAAAACTGTAATTGTACCTTCTTTAATTCCCATTCTACTTGCTGCCTCTTCATCATGTATTTCTTGTACTTTTTGAATTTCAAGAAAATGATTTCCAGAACCAAGACTGCCTAGTTGAGGAGCTCCTCTTTTTCTTGCTTTATCAGAAACCTTGTTAGGATCTGCATTTGGTATTTTACCATTTTCTTCACAAACGTCAGAATCATGAGATGAACCATAACCGTGTTCAATAGCCCAATTAACACCGTTTACTAAAACTTCATCAAGTTCTGAATTTGTTAAACGAACTGCACCTTTAGAACCAACTCCAGAAGGAATAGAACTGAATAAATCATTAACAAGTTCCTTTAATTTTAAACGAACTGTTTGTTCAGTTAGGTTTGAACGTAGTAATCTTACTCCACAATTAATATCATATCCAACACCACCAGGACTAATCATTCCTTCTTCAGCATCCATAGCTGCAACTCCACCTACTGGAAATCCATATCCCTCATGACCATCAGGTAAAACAACGCTATGGCTAACAATTCCAGGAATTGAAGCAACATTTCGGGCCTGCATGATAGTCCTGTCAGATAACATTTTTTGAAGCAATGCATCATCAGCATAAATTCTAACAGGAACTTTCATTCCAAAATTTGAATCGGCGTCAATTTGATATTGATTTTCTCCAATTTTTTTTGGAATAGATGAAGACATTAGTATCGGTAAAATTTTCTTTCAATCCAATTTAAATCATCATAAGTTTATTAAGAATATTTTAAATCAACAAGAATTCAAATTAAAGTATGTTAGAAAAAGCAATAATTACAGAAAAAGCAAATCAATTACTTGCAGAATTAAGAGCAAATCCAGACTGGGCAATTGATGAGAAAAATTTCAAACAAGGTTATTTGAAAGCATTAGAATGGGTACTATCAGATACAGGAATTAAACAAAAATAACTTTAAAAATTTTAGTTGAAATTCTGTGAATTTGGTTAATCGTATAATGATCGCAAAAATAGATAGAAAAATAAGTAGATTTATTTTCTAATATACAATTATCAAAATGTTGGCAATTTTACCTATCGATAGTGGTCGTTATGGCACCAAAGAAATGATGGAAATTTTCAGTGAACAAAAGAAAATTAATTATCAATTAGAAATTGAAGGAGCTGCTGCACTAGCCCAAAGTGAAATAGGAATAGTTTCAAAAAGCGTAGGAAAAGAAATCTACAAAACTGCAATGTCAGGAAAAATCACTGTAAAGAGAATTAAACAATTGGAAGCAAGAAGTGACCACGATACAGCTGCATTAGTAGAATCTCTTAGTGAAAAATGCTCTAAAAATGCAAGACCTTGGATACATTATGGACTTACAAGTAATGATTTAGTTGATACAAGTAATTCTATGCAAATGAGAGATGCGTTAGAAATTATTGAACCTAAGGTTGCAAAAATTGCATCAATTCTTGCAAAAAAATCTGTAAAATATGCAAAAATACCAGCAGTAGGTAGAACTCATGGACAACATGCTAGCATTATTTCATTTGGATTAAAATTTGCAAATTGGGCTGCAGAAATGGCAAAACACATTGAACGTATTGAAGAAATTAAAAAGAGAATTTTAATTTGTAAAACATTAGGAGTTGTAGGAACAGGTTCTCTAATGGGTTTAAAATCACTTGAGGTACAACAAAGAGCTGCAAAGAGATTAAAATTATTCCCAGCAGAAGTTACAACACAAGTTGTTTCTAGAGAAAGATATGCTGAATATGTATTTGAATTGGCATTAATTGGTGCAACATTAGAAAAAATTTCAATAGAAATTAGAAATTTGCAAAGGACAGAGATAGGAGAAGTAGCAGAACAATTCAAAAAAGGTCAAATGGGAAGTAGTGCCGTTCCGGTTAAAAGAAATCCAATAAAGAGTGAACGAGTATCATCATTATCAAAATTAGTAAGAAGTCAAATTGCATTATCTTTTGAAAATATTCCATTATGGCATGAACGTGATCTTTCAAATTCAGCTAATGAAAGATTCATGATTCCTACTGTATCCATCTTAGTTGATGAAATGTTAGAAACCATGACTAAAATTATTTTAAATTTGATGGTAAATGAAAAACGAATTGTAGACAATCTAGACATTACAAAAGGACAAATTTTTGCAGAATTTGTTTTAGAAGCACTAATCAAAAAAGGTATTCCAAGATTTGTAGCATATAGAGACGTGCAAAGAGTTGCATTTGAGGCAAATGATAAAGGAATGTCATATAAAGATGCAATTAAAAAAGATAAAGCATTCTCATCAAAATTAACAAATAATGAAATTGATGCAATTTTTTTACCAGAAAAACATCTTGGAGCATCACCAAAGATCATTAGTAATGTAGAAAAATCAGTTTACAACACAGTAAAAAAATTCATCTAATTTTTAGTAGAAATTTATGAATTTTGGAACCATATTGTAATGCTTTTTTTCTTTTAGTACAGGAAATTTTTGGAACACCAATATCATTAGCTAATTTACGTATGATATGTTTACGATATAGATCATCAGAACTATGAATTTTTTCAGAAATAGGAATAGTTTTTGCATATTTAATAAATCCAACAGATAATAGAGGTTGGAGAATTTTTACATCAAACTTTGAAGCAATAACATTAACAGCTTTCATCATTTCTAATTCATTTTGTAATTTTGAATCAATTACTTCGTTAATTTTACTTTGACCTTCGATAAAGGCTTCACGATATGCATTGTATCCGCAAAACAATTCATCAATACCATTACCAGTAATCACAATATCAATATTCAAACTTTTTGCAAGTTTTGAAACGTAGTAGAAAGCAATACAATTTTCATTCCAAGATAAATTATTAGTTGCAATTACTTTATGAATATTAGAAGTAATTTTTGGAAATGATTCAGGATCAATTTCTAAAATATGATGGGAATAATTCAATTGTTCATTAACTTCTTTAGAAAATATAATATCATGAGATTCAGAAAAACCAATAGTCAATAGAACAATATCAAAACCCATATCTGTACAGATTTTTGAAATTAATGTACTGTCAACACCACCAGAAAAAGCAACACCTATTTTCTTTTTTGGAACTACATAAGAAATAGAATTTTTTATGTTTTCTAGCAATGTTTGATTAATTAAATCCATATGCTTACACTATATGATAGAATTAATTTTACATATATTTCCATAAATCATGATTAGATAAGGAAAATATCATAAACATCATAATAATGAAACATTTTACTGAGAAATAATGGAGCCTGGAGATATTTTTAAAAAAAGGAATTTATCAAAAGTGAATTTTGAGTATGAAGAATTAATTGGAAGAAATTTGTCAAATACTAATTTAACAGAAGTGAATTTAAGAGATAGAGATATTCATAATGCAGATTTTAGTGGAGCGGATTTAAGTGGAGCGGATTTAACTAATACAATTTTATTTAATGTCAAACTAAGAGGAGCAAATTTACAAAATGCAAAACTTGTAAATGCAAAATTATGGGATACTGACATGTATGGTGTTAATCTCACAAATGTAAATATTAGTGGAGCGGATTTATTTTATGCGGATTTAAGAAATGCGGATTTAGGAAATACAAATCTAAGCAGTGTAAATTTGAGACATACGAATTTTGATGGTGCCATTTTTACATCAGTAGATTTTACAAATGCAAATTATGACTTGGATACATTATCTACTATTTCAAAAGATATTAAATTAATTTTGCAAATGCAAGGTAAACTTTGGTAAAATTATCAATCTTTTAATCTAACAATATGAATTAATTAATATGATAAAATTATCAGATTCAACCATAAATGAAGAACTAAAAAAATTATCGGGATGGAGTATAAAAAATAATAAATTATACAAAGAATTTCAATTTGATAATTTCAATCAAGCATTTGGATTTATGACTAGAGCTGCCATGGAAATTGAAAAAATGAATCATCATCCGGAATGGTTTAATGTTTACAATAGAATTACAGTAGAATTAACAACACATGATGCAGGAGGTATTACAAATAATGATGTAACACTTGCCAAAATTTTAAATTCCTTAATCTAAATAAAACAATTTTCAGGCATGTCATTACAGAATTTATATTATATCCATACTCAAAAAATGTCACATGACTACAAATCCTACAATTTTAGATTCAGATTTCAGATACATCGATAAAAAGGGAAATTTACTCAAAACAAGAACAGAATTAACAGTAGCACAAATGCTTGTATTTTTAGAAAATTATTATGAATACAGTTATGAAATGATATTAAAAAATGGAGATAAAGTAAAAGTTGATTTTAAAACTGCTAAAGGGTTTATTGAAGTAATAGACAATGATGCAGATATTGAAAAATATAAACAAATCAAAGAAGATTTTCCTGATGAAAAAATAATGGCAATTGGACATGCAAAATATGTTGCACAAATTAAAGAATTACAGGACATAGTATTTTATGACAAAACACCACAAACAGGTTCAATATTTTTAGAGGATGCATCATTCTCATTTGACTACGCACACATACTACCATTAGTTGAAAAATGTTCAATCTTACACGGACATACTTCATCAGTAATGGTAGAACTTGTAGGACAAATGAAAAATAATCTATTAGTTGATTTTGGAATAGCAAAAAAAATTATTAAAGAAGTTGTCAACGAATTTGATCATAAATTTTTCATCAATAGAAAATATCTAAGAAAAGAGGATGAATCACATTATCAAATTACTTTTGATGGACCAAAAGGAATGTTTGATTTACAAGTTCCAAAACACACAACATATCTTTTAGAGGGTGAAGCCACAGTTGAAAATCTTTCAACTGAAATTATTAAATTATTAGCTCCAAAAATGCCTGAAAATGTGGAAGCACTGGGAGTCTACATTTATGAAGGATACAACAAAGGTTCTCACATAATTTCCAATATTCAAAAATAAAAAATGGAACCTAAAATATCAGAAATATCATGGAATCCAAAATTAGAAAAAAATATTCTAAAACAGTGGGAAGAAAACAAAATTTATGATTTTATACCAAAAGAAGATAATTTTACAATAGATACACCACCACCATATCCATCTGGTAGACCGTGGCATATTGGTGCAGCAGCTCATTATTCACAAATAGATATGATAGCACGTACTGCAAGAATGGCTGGAAAAAATGTGTATTTCCCAATAGGAATCGACAGAAATGGATTACCAGTGGAACTCTATACTGAAAAAAAACATAACATTAGAATGAGAGAAACGGAACGTAATGAATTTTTAAATTTATGCAGAGATGCATTGGACGATTTGGAAGCAGAAATGATTCTAATTATGAAAAATTTAGGAATTAGTGGAGATTTTGCAAATTACTATAGAACAGATTCAGAAGAATATAGAACATTAACACAATCAACATTCATCAAATTATGGAAAAAAGGTGAAGTATATCTTGCAAATAGACCCAATAATTATGATTGGGTTTCAGGAACTACGATTGCAGATGCTGAAATAATTTATGAGGATTTACAAACAAAACTTGTTTACATGAAATTTAAAATTAAAAATACAGATCGAGAAATAATTATTGCAAGTACAAGACCAGAATTACTTTGTGCATGTAAAACAATCATTGTGAATCCTGAGGATCAGAGATATTCAGAACATATTGGTAAAAAAATAATTGTTCCAATAACAAATTTAGAAGTAGAATTAAGAACTCATCATTCAGCCAAACAAGAATTTGGTTCAGGAGCAGTAATGGTTTGCAGTTATGGTGATCAAAATGATGTTGCAATATTTAGAGAATTACAATTAGAAGAAATAGTTGCAATTGGATTAGATGGAAGAATGACTGAAGTTGCTGGAGAATATGCGGGATTAAAACCAAAACAAGCAAGAACAAAAATCATTGAAGATTTAGAAACTGCAGGATTTATTGAAAAAATTGAAAATATTGTTCATAGAACTCCAATTTCAGAAAGAAGTAAAACTCCAATTGAAATAATTCCTATGGAAGAATATTATCTTAAACAAAAAGATAAAATAGAAAAAATGAAAGAAGTTGGAAAAGAAATTACATTTCATCCTACAATGCATAAGCAGATTTTGATGAATTGGTTGGAATCCATTAATATTGATTGGCCTATTTCAAGAAGGAGATTTTATGGAACTGAAATTCCAATTTGGTATTGTAAAAATTGTTCAGAACCACATGTTCCAGAACCTGGAAAATACTACAGACCATGGAATGAAAAATGTCCAATTACAAATTGTGTGAAATGTAAATCTACAGAATTTATTGGTGAAGAAAGAACATTTGATACATGGATGGATTCCAGTGTATCACCATTATTCATTAGTAAATTTAACAGAGATGATGAATTTTTCAATAAAGTGTATCCAGTATCAATTAGACCGCAAGCAAAAGATATTGTGAGAACATGGTTGTATTACACCTTATTGAGATGTGAGGAATTAACTGGAGAAAAACCATGGTCTGAAGCTTGGGTTATGGGCTATGGGTTAGACGAAAATGGAATGAAAATGAGTAAAAGTAAAGGAAATGCAATAGATCCATTGCCAGTAATTGAAAAAATAGGTGCAGATACTTTTAGATTTTGGAGCGCTAGTGAGATTAATCATGGATATGATTTTAGATGTAATGAACAAAAAATTGATGCAACTAAGAAATTTTTAAGTAAATTATGGAATGTATCTAGATTTTTATCAAGTTTTCCAGTAATAGATTCAGGAATTACAAATGCTTCAGATAAATGGATTTTATCAGAATTAGACAAATTAGTAAAAGAATGTAAAAAGGGTTATGAAGAATATAATTTCTTTATACCTGCAATTGCAATTAGGGAATTCACGTGGAATGTATTTGCAGCACATTATATTGAAATGGTTAAAGCAAGAGCATATGGTATTAATTTTTCAGATGAAGAAAGAGATGGAGCAATATTTACACTACATAAAACATTGGCAACAATTTTAAAATTATTAGCCCCAATTACACCATTTATCACAGAACATCTTTGGAAAACATTGTATTCAAATGAAAGCATACATAAACAAAAACAGGTTAATTTTGAAAACATTGAAGAACAACCAGAAATCACTAAAGAAATATCAGAATTTAATTCAAAAGTTTGGAATGAAAAAAAATCTCAAAACTTGTCATTAAAAGATTCAATTAAAATTGAAATTCCAAAAATACTACAACCATTTAAAAAAGATTTGAAGTCAATGCATAATTTATTGGATTAAATTATTTTTATAAATAAATTGGCACTAGAAAATTATTAAATTAATATTATAATAGCTGAAAAAGATTTTTTTGTTATTGCCTAAAGAGTACAAAAGTTTCATAGAAGAATTAAAAACTATATGTCCAGAATTACCAAAAAACGATCTAAAGAATGTTACAAAGAATTCAGAATTATCCACGTTAGAGGACTTTACAAAAGCCAAATTTGTCAATTTTGAGGCTAAAAGAGAGGATCTCTACAGATTAAGCATGGATATTGAAGCATATGCAGTAAAAAATTATGTGCCACTATTGGCCACATTTGAGACTGAAGCATTATACAAATATGTACAAAAACGATATACAGAAATTTTGAAAAAAATTCCTCATGCTTGGGTAATTGGAGGTTTTGATGATCCATTTTTGATTCCACCAGACTCAGTTCCAGCTACAGCAGAAATTCTTAGTTGTTTAGATACTAATATTGAAAAAATGTGGATTGTAGTTACAAAAGGACCAAATGGACCATTTGGTTTAGTTGCTGAAGACCTTGGAAATGATAAATTTAGAGGATTTTTCACAACGGATTCAAAAATAATTGAAAAAGTAATAAAAATTATTAATGATACAATGCGCATTGAAATTAATTTTTCTAAATAATAATTTTAAACAAAAATTAAAAAATAATTATTTTTTTAATAATTATAAAAATTAGTTATGCCTAGGAGTTGCAGTTCCAGTTACTTTAACTATTTGTGGATCCGCACAAATTTTTTCAATATGTCTTATTCCCATTAATCCTGAAAAGATTATTCCATCTCCCCATTTGTTAGTGGAAATTTCTATTGGAAATTTATCTCGGGCTTCCTCCTGCTTTAAGTGAAGATCTATACCTTTTTCATATGATACGTCAAGATGAACATGTGGAATGTCAGGTCCAACATATTTTTTTAAATTTATCTCAAATAACATTACTCGAATTAATAGTTCAGTGTCAATTTTTGGATGAACCTGCTTTATTTGTTGAAAGAACTGCTCGAAAAATGGTGCTATAGAGCCAGATGTAGTTAGTTCTACCATGAAAGAATTCAGAGTTTATGATATTTAATTAGTAATAAACAAACAATCTAGTGCCAATTGTTTATTATTGAACAAAATTTTCTAGTTATTAAATTTTAATTTTTTAGAGTGTTTGTAAGATTAACAAAATATTTATGAAGAGAAATATCGCTAGATAACTCTGGATGAAAAGCAACTCCAATAACATTATTCTTTTTAACAGCAATAATTTTTTCATTAAACTTTGATAAAATTTCCACATTAGAACCGACATCAGAAATTGATGGGGCTCTTATGAAAATTCCATTAAAGGAAGGAATACCAATTGAGTTTAAAGAAATATCAGACTCAAAAGATTCCCGTTGTCGTCCAAAAGAATTTCTTTCCAATTTAATGTCAAGAATATTTAACAGAGGTTGATTAATTTTTCCCACTACTTTATCTTGTACTGTTTTAGATAACAGTATCATTCCTGCACAAATTCCCAATACAGGCATTCCTTGTTCAATTTTTTCTTTTAATATTTTCAATAAACCATTAACCATAGATAGTTGTCCAATAGTTGTACTCTCGCCACCCGGAATTATAAGACCATCAATTTTAGAAAGTTCATCAGGAGTTTTAACACTAGTAACAGTTCCATCAATATCCAATGCATCAAGTGCAGATTTTAGAGAAAGAATATTTTCCAACACGTCACCTTGTATGGATAAAACTCCTAAATTGAGACTCATGCTAAACCACCACGATCTTGCATACGCAATTCTAATGTTTTAACATCTAAACCATGAATAGATTGTCTTTCATCAATCATTTTTTGAGCTTCCTTAACTTTATCAGATTCATTCCAAAAAGTAGTTGCTAAAACAATTGCATTTGCTCTTTCTTGTGCATCAGTTGCATTAAAAATTCCAGATCCAACAAATATTCCATCACAACCAAGAGACATCAGATATGCGGCGTCAGCAGGTGTTGCAATTCCACCAGCAGCAAAATTTACAACAGGTAATCTTCCAAGTTTTGCAGTTTGTTCAACAATATCATATGATACTTTAAATTCTCTAGCTATACGCACTAAATCTTGATTATCACCAGAATCGTAAATTGATTTAATTGTTCTTAATTCATCATTGACTTTTTTGATATGTGTAATAGCTTCGGCAACATTTCCAGTTCCAGGTTCACCTTTTGTTCTTATCATTGATGCGCCTTCTTCAATTCTTCTTAAAGCTTCAGCCAAAGATCTTGCACCATTTACAAAAGGTGTAGTAAAATCCCATTTCCAAATATGACGTAACTCATCAGCAGGTGTTAAAACTTCAGATTCATCTATCATATCAACATCAGTTTCTTGTAAAACCAATGCTTCAGATACATGTCCAATTCTACATTTAGCCATGACAGGAATAGTAACAGAATCCATAATTTCTTCAATAATTTTTATGCTAGCAGTTCTTGCAACTCCACCAGCTTTTCGAACTTCTGATGGAAGTTTATCTAAAACCATTACCGAAACAGCACCTGCTTCTTGAGCAATTAATGCTTGTTGAACATTTGTAACATCCATGATAACACCATTTTTTTGCATATGTGCAAATCCACGTTTTAATGTAGTTGACCCACGTAAGGTATCAATAGAGGCTAATTTTTCAGAAATTATTCCTCTAGCATCATGTCTTTCACCATATAGCGGCAACATGTAGTAATTTTTACTTAAGTCTATTTGTACCTATTCACTTATTTCAGACATTATTTTATCCAACTCAGATTCAACTAAAGTAATTAGGGGTGGAATAAAATCAGATGTTGCAGAGGATTCTGGCCAATAAATTTGATTAACACGTCCATTAAGTGTAATTTTAACAGAAGATTTTTGGTAATCTGTTGCATTTTCTAAAACTGTAAAAGATTCAGGGTCTATTGTAATAAAACCTGTTTCTTTAATAAGAGATTTAATTTTGTCCAATTTTTTTTGATCTATTTTTGATTTAATGTCAGGTTGAGTGTATCCTTTTTCAGTTAAAGTGTATTTTATTTTTCCATCATTCTCAATTAAAAGAACTTCAGTTTTTTGTGAACCAGTTCTTTCAGCAATTCCATTAGATATTTTTTTTAATTGATGTTTGGTATATTCGATTTCAATTGTATCAAAAGAGTTTGCAGCAGACATTGGAATTTCATTTTTTGTTACTAATGGAACTGCAAGTAATATTGCAACAATTACTGGAATCGCTCCCAATACAAATAAAATTGGTTTAACCATTATTATCTTACAATACAACAATAATGATTATTGCAAATAAATCTTGGTTAAAGTAAGTTAAAATTCAAGCAAATTATTTTGATTCGTGTGGGTTCGTAGCCTAGCCTGGTAGGGCGATGGTCTCCAAAACCATCGATCGTCGGTTCAAATCCGATCGGGCCCATTTTTATTTTATTTCTTATTTCTGAGAACATTTAATGCTGAACCATGTTTGAACCATTGAATTTGTGATTTATTATAAGAATGATTTAATAGAATTTCTTCTTTAGTTCCATCTTTATGATTAATAATACAAGTAACCGGTTTTTGAGGTTCTAAATTATTTAGATTCATTAAACTAATTTTATCATCTTCAAGAATTTTTTCATAGTCATTTAGTTCATTAAAAGTTAATGCTAAAACACCTTGTTTTTTCAAATTTGTTTCATGAATTCTTGCTAAACTTTTTGTAATAACTGCAACACATCCCAAATATCGAGGAGTCATAGCAGCATGTTCCCTGCTACTGCCTTCACCATAATTATGATCTCCAATAATTACCCAATTGATGCCTTGTTGTTTGTAATGTCTAGCAATTTTTGAAAAAGGTTCAATTTCATTATTTAAGATGTTTTTACCATTTCCAACTTGATCATCAAAAGCATTAACAGCACCCAACAACATATTATCACTAAGATTATCCAAATGACCCCTAAGGGACAACCAAGCACCAGCTGGAGAAATATGATCAGTAGTACATTTTCCCTTTGCTTTAACCATTATTGGAAGTTCAACAAAGTCTTTACCAATCCAATTACTAAAAGGTGCTAAACGTTGAAGACGCTTACTATTAGGATCAATAATTACTTCAATATTATTTGAATCAGAAGGTGGAGCAATAAAAATTCCATCAGGTATCACAAATCCATTTTCAGGAACTTCAGGTGCAATTGATGGAGGTTTTAATTTGAACTTAGTTCCATCTGCAGCAATGAGATCATCTTTTAAGGGATTAAAAGACAATCTGCCGCCCAATGCTAATGCAATAATCATTTCAGGACTTCCAATAAAATTTAGAGTTGTTCTTTGACCATCATTTCGTCCTGGAAAATTTCTGTTAAATGTAGTCACAATAGAATTTTTTTCATTTTTTTCTAATTCAGGTCTATTCCATTGTCCAATACATGGACCACATGCATTTGCTAAAACAGTAGCTCCGATTTCTTTGAGAGAATCCATTTGTCCATCTCTTTCAATGGTACCTCTAATTTGTTCAGAACCAGGTGTTATAAGTAATGGAATTTTTGATTTAATTCCTTTAGATTTAGCTTGCTCAGCTAAACTAGCTGCTCTAGACATGTCTTCATAAGAAGAATTAGTACAACTTCCAATTAATGCAACAGAAATTGAATCCACATAATCATTAGATGATACATCATAAGCAAGTTCGGAAATTGTTCTTGCCAAATCAGGTGTATGAGGTCCAACAATATGAGGTTCTAAAGTAGTTAAATTAATTTCTATGATTTTATCAAAGAATTTTTCAGGATTGGATTCAATTTCGGGATCTGCAACTAGTAATTCTTTGTTTTGATTTGCAAGATCTGCAATTTCTTTTCTGTTAGTATACTTAAGATAAGTTTCCATTCTTTCATCATAAGGAAATATAGAACAAGTTGCACCAATTTCAGCACCCATATTTGTAATGGTGGCTTTTCCAGTACAACTAATGGATTTAGTACCAGAACCAAAATATTCTAAAATAGCATTGGTTCCACCAGAAACAGTTAGTTCTTTAGCAACTTTTAAAATAATATCCTTAGGTGCAGTCCAACCATTTAATTTACCAATTAATTTTACACCAATTCGTTTAGGATAAAGTAATTCCCATGGCATTCCAGCCATAGTTTCTGCGGCATCTAAACCTCCCACACCAATAGCAATCATTCCTAGACCACCAGCATTTGGAGTATGTGAATCAGTTCCAATCATTAATCCACCAGGAAATGCATAATTTTCAAGAACTACTTGATGTATAATACCTGCACCTGGTTTCCAAAATCCACAGCCATATTTTGCACATGCAGATTGTAAAAATTTGAAAACTTCACTATTTTCATCTAATGAAACTTTCATATCAACATCACCCTGAACTTCAGCACGGATTAAATGATCACAGTGAACAGTTGTGGGTAAAGAAGTTTGATTTAATTCTGCTTGCATAAATTGAAGCATAACCATTTGTCCTGTAACATCTTGCAGTGCAACTCGATCAGGTTTTAGAAAAACATAATCTCTTCCACCTGAAAGATTTTTTTCATAAATTTCATTAAAATGACCAGCTAGAATTTTTTCAGTAAGTGTAAGTGGTCTATTTACAACAGTTCTAAACTTTGCAATATTTTCCTGTAATTTTAAATAAACATTAGAAACAAGTTTAGGTGTTGTATTAATTTCCACATAATAAAGAAAATTCTTCCTGAATTTAATATTTACAATTTAAAAATTAAAAAATATGTGAAAATAGGCATATTAATTCTCAACAATTATAAGCCAAACCAAGCTTTATAGTTCGTTGTCAATAAATTCAAAACTTTCTCAGGAGAAGCTATAATTTGGTCAATAAAGGATTTCCAAAATTTGGAATGTCACAAGCAGGTTCATTTGTTGCTGCATTAAAAAATTATAACTTGCCAGATTTCATCTTAGTTCTAATTGCTAAAGAATGTAAATCAGAATTATTAGAAAGAGGAAGAATTGACGATAGATTACAAAGTATGAATGATGATGCTTTACATTTATTGCATAAAGTCTTTGTAGATTGTGAAGATGACAATGCAGGAAAATTTGCCCAATACAGATTTTTTGCATATGTATCAAGCATGTATCATAAATGTGAAGTATTAGTAAATGAAACCATACCTGGTGCATCAGGTAAAAATCATAAAATTCTTGTTGCAGTAAAAAATAATGGAATGTATATTTCAATCGCACATAACAAATCAACAGGTAATCCAGTTAATCAAAAAGAAACGAATCGATTTTATGAAATTGTGGATGATATTAAAAAGGGAGACCATGGAACAATGTTAACTGATGCTGTTTACGGCTCATCAGTAGGTTTTAGAAAAGATGCATTAGTTAACCTCAAAGAATTAAATAAATCCAGAGCCAATGATTCTGAAAATAAATTAGATTTTAAAACTGCTAATTTTGAAAATAATATTTATTCAGTTACAAAATGTTAAAATTTTAAAAAATTAATTTGTAAATTTAGTAGTATCCATTGTTAAGAACATTGGTTTATCTTCAGTAATTTCAAAATCTTCTCCGTATTGTTGAAATTCTAATTGATCATAGAAATGCTTTGTCCAAACATCATGAACATCATGAATGTATTTTTTATGTCCTTTAATTCTTAACATTTCATGAATAATTTCATGTGAAACAGTTGTACAATTTTTTTCAGCTAAAAATAAAATATCATCTGATTCTTTTGGAGATTGCCAAAATATCATTCCAAAATTTTCAGAGTGATAACCTTCACAAGTACAGTCAGTCCAAAAAGGTTTAAAATGAGTCAAGTAAAAATGGTATGTGTCATTTCCACGTTGTTCATGATCACGAACAAGTGTATGAGTATCAAGTTTTTGAAAAATACTTCTAGGTTTTGTGATTAATTCATCACATTTAACATCATAATTAATTCCAAAATTTTTATTGATCCAATTTTTATAAAATTGTGCCATTTTTTTGATATATTCAAATTCTGGCTTACGTTTTTGAAGATCCTCCTCTTTAACAACAAAAATAAAATGTAGAATCATAATTAGAAAAAAAGAGTGGTTATGATTGACCTTCAATACCCATAAGGGTAAGTGTAGAACGAATCTTTTCAATTTTTCTTATTTTCCAAGTAATTGTTTCTCGTAATTTCTCAACTGTATCAGATTCAATCTTGGCCAAAATATCATATGCACCAAAAGTTCCATGAACTTCTTTTACACCATCTAAGGCCTTTAATTGTCCAATAATTGCTTCTTCTGAACCTAATTCACAGTTAATTAGAACATAAGCTGTTGCCATAATATAATTAAATAATTCTAGTATATCAATAAATCTATTTCATTAGCCTTGTGAAATTTTAATGATCTCATCCCAAATGGTTTTAGGTACAGGCATTACAGATAATCTTGAAATTCTAACTAATTCCCAATCTTTGAATTTTTTATTATTTTTTATTTCAGTTAATGTAACTGATCGTTTCAAAGTTTTTTTGTACTTTACATTAACAACAATAAAACGCTTAACATCTTCTTTTGGATTAGAATAGGGTTCTGAAGTAATCTGCATTATTCCAACTGCTTGTCTTTCATCACCAGTATGATAAAATAAAATTAGATCACCAGATTTCATTTCTCTCATATGTTTTAATGCTAAATTATTATGAACACCGTCCCAAACAGTAGTTTTATCTTTTTTCAATTGTTCAAAATTATATCCTCTAGGTCCACTGGGTTCCTGTTTTGCTAACCAATAGTTTACCAATACAATATTTCATTTATGACCAATGTTTAATATTTTTCAATTAATTTAGTGTTCCCCGGTTCTGACTCGCAAAATTTCATTGGACATAGCCATATGCCTCATCACGTTCTGAAACCGGGGTTGCCCACAATGTAGCACACCTGGGTGAATTAGAAATCATTGGTATCGATTACGATCAGCGTCATCCTATTCCGTATGTGTGCCTGCTCTTGGGCGTTTAATTGTATTAAAGATCCTACTAAAAAGTATTAAAAATATGGAAAAAAGAATGAGTTAATTAACTTCTAGAGTAATTTTGGAATATAATCAGATAGTGAAATTTCAAATCCAACTACAGGCACACGAATTTTATAATTATCAATAATTGACGAGTTAATCTTACCAATAATACCAATAATATTTCCATTAAAAATAATATTAGCACAATGACCATCTTTGAAGATTGAGTTAATTGCAGTTTTTGTTTGAATTTGAATTCCAAATCCAACTTTTAAAATAGTTTGTAAAACAGATTTAATTTCAGTAAAATTTGCATCTTTATGTGCACTAATTACAGCAAGATTAATTTTTTCAGATATTGAATCATGTAGATTAAAAATACTTCCAGTTTCAAACATTTTTTGTGGGTAGGATTCATGAATATTTCTTGAAAGATTTTCAATTAATCCTGGAAGTATAGAATCACGTAAAATAGTGTGTTCCTGACTTTTTGAATCAAGTACAGAAATTATTTTTTTATAATCTCTGTTAGTCATGTCATACAAGACGCGTTTACTACTTAAACTTGAATTTAATGCTTCAAGAAATCCCAATCCAATTATTGTTTGATTCAAGGATTTTAACTGAAGAGATATGGGATTAATTTGACCAATAGTTTGAGATGGAGATATTGTAGGGTCAAAATTTTGAATTCCATAACCTAATGCAACTTCTTCAACTAAATCCATCTGTCCAAAAATATCAAATCGATATGCAGGTATTGTACAGACAATATTTTTCCCTTTAGACACTGCATTTAATCTTGATTTTTTTAATGCAGTAATAATTTTTGAAGTACTTAGATTTAATCCGAGAGTTTGATTAATCAACAAAGGATTAACTGTCATTGTTTTTTCTTGAAGTTTAGGTGAAGAATTATTTGCTCCAGAAATTTGAACATTTTCTAAATTAAATCCAGCACTTTGTAAAATAGTTGCAACAACTGAAAGCATATCTTCAGCATCGTCCTTATTGATTCCAGTAACTTCCACAAAGAGATTTTTTGTTTTAGTAGTTACTGCAGTTATTGCAGCATTAATGATAGGAGGAAATGAAACTGTTTTTTTGTTTACATCAAAAATTATGGGTATTTGAGAAAACTGTCCTAAAAGATGACCATAATCTTTACCTGTTTGAGTATCAGTAATTATTTCAGAAATTGAAAGTTCTTTTTCAGAATTCAATGGTACAAATTTATGATTTTTACTAGTGGTAGTATAGAGTAAAGGAAATGAAATTTTATCTAAATCATGTATTCCAATAGAAGATTTTTTCCGTTTTCTACCAATTCCAAAGTGAAGATCCTCTTGCATAGTCATTAATTGTTTAATAGTTTTATCATCAATTTTGCCATTTTTAGCAATAATTCCAGTTACAAATGGGCGAATTTTAGAGACAGTTGGCTGTACTAATATAGAATAATTCTTAGATTTTTTAATAATGAGTTTTACTGAACCTGTTTTAATTCCAAGTAAACCTTCTAACCCCAATGCGACTCCATAATCAGTTGAATAATCTGGACGGTTTGGACTATATTCAATTCTAACTAAATCTTTATTTTCAGATTCAACATCTAATCCTAGAAATGGTAATGAATCAGAAATTTGTTTTTTAGAAACCTTACCAATTAATTTTTGGAGACGGGAATATGATAATTCAATTACTGGCATTTTTTATTACTCCTTAACCATCGCAAATTATTATTGTAAAACTCTCTTACATCATCTAAATCGTACTTTAACATTGCAATTCTTTCAATACCACCACCCCATGCTAAAACAGGTTTAGTAATTCCAAGAGGTTTAGTAACTTCAGGTCTAAAAATTCCCATTCCAAATAATTCAATCCATTTACTTAATTTTTCATTGTAAACCATAGTTTGAAGGGATGGTTCAGTGTATGGGAAAAAAGTTGGCCAAAATTTGATTTTAGTAATTCCAATTCGCTTATAGAATTCTCTTTGAATTCCCATCAAATTTCTTAAATTTGCATCTTTACCAACAACAATACCTTCGATTTGATTAAATTCAACAAGATGCTTGTAGCTAACTTTTTCATTTCTAAATACTCGTCCCAATGAAAAAATTCTTGCTTCATCAGGCTTATTTTCAGCTAAATGTTTAATCGTAACACAGGTAGTATGAGTTCTTAAAACCATTTTACGAGCTTCATTAATATCCCATTGATATCGCCAATTGTTCTTATGCGAATCAGAAACTTTTCTAATCTGTTCTGGTGTTGCAATTTTTTTAGCAGAAATTCCATCTAAGAAAAAAGTATCTTGCAATTCTCTTGCAGGATGATCCTGTGGAGTAAATAAAGCATCAAAATTCCAAAAACTAGATTGAGTCATATTTCCTAATATCTCTGAAAAACCTAATGTAACAAAAATTTCACGGATTTCATCAATTGTATCTTTTAATGGATGGGTTCTTGCAACAAAAATTTCAGGAACTTCAGCTTCAACATCTATTGCTCCAGAAATATTTGAAATATCTAAAGATTTTCCGGAAGTAGTTAATCTGATTTTTTTATTTTTAATAATATCCTCAATTATAAAATCAGGACGTTTCAAAAGTTCACTTAAATCAGTTAGATTTAGTTCATCTTTAGATAATTTACCAGTTCCAATTTGTTCAAGAGTTTTTTCACCAGGTAATATAGAAGGATTTATTTTTAGAATAATTTCATCAGATAAAGACTCAATCAAATTATTTTTTCTACACAAACCAATTGCTGCACCAAAAACAAATCCTAATTCCTTTTGTATATCAGATAATTTTCTGGGTCCATGTTTTATTAAATTTAGTAATCTTCTTTCAGGCAATCCTTTTTCAAAAGAATCTAAACCATTTTTACCTAAACTAATTACACTTAATTTTGATTCATCCACAATAGCCAAATCCTTTAATTTTAGCCATTCAATTCCACGTCGAATTTGATCCGGTGAAAGTTGAGTAGATTCTTCTAGTGTTTCAGGGGTTTGAATTGAATTTTCTTTTAAAGAATTAATGATTTTTTTTTCAATATCATGAAAAACTTGAGACAATAGATCAAAGATCGAAAAAGACTTTTTAAACCTTAACCTAAGTGATGTTGAATGTCAACTGATGAATTTGTTGTAACTCCTTGGCATGTTGAGGGGGATATCGATTATGATAAACTAATTAAAAGATTTGGGACTCAAAAAATATCACTAGAATTACTTGAGAAAATCAAGAATTTGGCAAAAGAGGATCATTTTATGCTTAGAAGGGGAATATTCTTTTCACACAGGGATATGAATAGAATCTTAGAAGATTATGAAAAAGGTAAGGATTTTTTTCTATATACTGGAAGAGGACCATCAGGACATACACATATTGGACATTTAGTTCCATGGGTATTTGCAAAATGGTTACAAGAAAAATTTGATGTAAATTTATATTTTCAATTAACTGATGATGAAAAATTCTATTCAAAACCAAATTTGACTTTAGAGGAGACTAACAAATTTGCATATGAAAATGCACTAGATTTTATAGCATTAGGTTTCAATCCAAAAAAAACAAAAATCATCATTAATACAAAAAATATTCAAACATTATATCCAATTGCAGCTCAAGTTGCAAAAAAAATTAATTTTTCAAATACAAAAGCAACATTTGGATTTACTAATGAAACAAACATTGGAATGATTTTCTATACATCATTGCAATCAGCTCCGTGTTTTATAGAAAACAAACCAGTTTTGATACCTTTAGGAGTAGACCAAGATCCACATTTTAGATTAACAAGAGATATTGCACAAAAAATTGGAAAACAAAAACCAGCATTGATTCACAATATTATGATACCTGCATTAACAGGAGCAGGAGGAAAAATGTCATCATCAGAAGACAAGGGAACAATTTACACAACAGATACACCAGATGTTGTAAAAAAGAAAATTAACAAATTTGCATTTTCAGGAGGACAACCAGATATCCAACAACATAGAAAACTAGGAGGAAATCCAGATATTGATGTATCATATCAATATTTGAGAATATTTTTTGAACCTGATGATGACAAATTAAAGAAAATTTATGAAGATTATAAATCAGGAAAATTACTTTCTGGAGAACTAAAATTAATTTTAATTGAGAAAATTAATGAATTTCTTAAAGTACATCAAGCAAAACGAGAAAAAGCAAAACAGCAAATAGACCAATTTCTTTTAAAAAATAAATGAAAACCAGTATAATATGTGATGATGAATATGAAGCTCAAAAATTAATGAGTCTAATTTTCATAAAAGAAGAGAAACAAACATACATTGCTAGAATTTTAAACATCATAAAAAATGAAATAGTTATCTCATTAAAGGATAAATCAGCTCATAGTATTTTATTTAAAGATGAATATAATGTTGAAAAATTTGCAGATTTTATACAATCAATTTTAGATAAGGAACATAATATAGTATCAACAAATAGGATTAAATCAATTATTGAAATTACCAAAGAATAATTGAATAATTTAAAAATTATCTAGGAAAATATTTACTTCTTTTGGAGTTGTTTTTTGGACGATCTACTTGAGGTTTAGAAGTAGGTTTAACAGAATCATTACAGTTAGAGCAGAATATTTTTAATTCTTTCTTAGCAATATTAGGTGAAGAAATATATTTTCCCCAAGATGCAGCTTTGCTACCACGTCTAGTATCAGTAGATAATTGATTGCCATTTTCATCACAAATACCTAAAGATCGTTCATCATTATTACCACAACTAGAACAAATTTTTCCACCTAAAATTTCATACAATTTTTTCTGTAATGATTCATTAAATTTAGAAGAACCATTTGAATAGAAACTCTCTTGTTTTCTCAAAAGTTTGTCATTTTTTCCACTATTAGATCTACCATTGTCTCTTGAGTATCGTGAACCTCTGTCATCATTTGAGTATCGTGAGGATCTGTCATCTCGTGATGGTCTATCACTTGCAGAATCATCTGGTTTGTATTTTCTAAAACAATC